>SAMEA3663023__coassemble_618_pt1 | contig 66023 bp, 50 predicted proteins | sample SAMEA3663023__metabat2_low_PE_013 | metagenome-assembled genome bin SAMEA3663023 (sample SAMEA3663023) | pig gut metagenome | biome: pig gut; feature: pig-associated habitat; material: faeces | place: France | collected 2012
GATGACCGACCAGAGTTGGAATGGCGGAGAGATAACCATTACGGCCATTGCAGCCCAAGACCGCGAGGCTGCTCTCTTCAGCTTGGCATGCAGCGGCTTCAGCGGCAATCTGTCTGTCACCATCCAGACTGTTCCAACAAAGCGCATGGGCATGAAGCGCGAGGGAGACCTCGGCATGGAACCACGGGAGAGCTACGACCCGAAGGATAATGCGTCTGCACAAGACTTTGAAAAACAAAGCATAACCCTGAACGGGACTTCCGCACAAGCCACTTTCGTCATAGAGAATGCGGGACAAATCAAGGCGGAGTGCGGAGAAGGTTCATGCAAGGAGTATTTCGACAGTCAGATGGAGGCAACACTGAGACTGACCTCCACACTGGCTTTCCATACCCCCGATGAGTTCATCAACACCCTCGCCCCTAATCTCGTGGCAGCAGCCGACGGGTTGTGGGATGGCGAGACATGGCTACACGGATGCATAGGCTGGCGCATGCCGCTGGCTGGGTGGCGGGCAGCATACGTTGCTGACGTGCTGGGATGGAACGACAGGGCAGAAAGCCACTTCGACGCATACGCCAAGAGCCAGGTGACAGATGTTCCTCCCATCTACCCCCACCCCACACAGGACACGGCTATGAACATGGCAAGGGCACAGAAGAAATGGGGCACACAAATGTACTCCAACGGGTATATTTGCCGCAACCCCAATGACAACAGAAAGATGCACCACTACGACATGAACCTCAACTACATGGACGAGCTGATGACGCACTTTTGCCATAATGCGGACACTGTTTTTATGAGACGCATGTGGAGTGTCGTAAAAAGTCACCTTGCATGGGAAAAGAGGAATTTCGACCCCGACGGCGACCATCTCTACGACGCGTACTGCTGTATATGGGCAAGCGACGCACTATGGTATAACGGCGGTGCCGTGACCCACAGCTCGGCCTACAACTACCGCTGCAATCTGATGGCAGCACGCATGGCAGAGATACTTGGCGAAGACCCAACGCCATTCAGGACTGAGGCCGAGGCCATAAGGGAAGCTATGAATAGCAGATTGTGGATAGACAAGGAAGGGCACTGGGCAGAGTTTGAGGACCTTATGGGGACAGGCAGGCTGCACAGAAGTGCCGCACTGTGGTCAATCTATACTCCGATAGACTGCGGCGTGACTACCGACAGGCAGGCATGGCTGTCTACACAGTATGTCATCAACAAGTTGCCGCATATTCCCGTTAGGGCCGACGGCGGGGCTATAGTCGGACATACCATAGCGACAACCAACTGGATGCCTTACGACTGGAGCACCAACAATGTTGCCCACGAGGAGGTTATGAACATGGCACTGGCCTTCTTCCAGGCAGGCCGCAACGACGAAGGCTTCGCACTGCTGAAAAGCGACATCCTCGACGGTATGTTCCTTGGAGCAAGCCCCGGCAACTTCGGACAGATAAGCTACTACGACAAGGCGAGGTCTGAAGCCTACCGTGACTTCGGCGACAACGTGGGCATATCATCACGTGCCATCGTAAACGGACTGTTTGGCATACGTCCCGACGCCATGAACGGAAGGTGCATCCTTCAGCCGGGATTTCCCAGCCATTGGGACAGCGCCTCCATCTCCACTCCTTATATTACTTACACCTACACCAGGCGGAATGGCAAGCGCATACTTAGCGTAACACAGAAGTTTGCGCAACCATTGACCATTGTATGGAGAATAAGCCTCGGCGACGGACAGTTTGCCGAGATTAGGGGCAACGGCAAACAGCATCAGGTACTGACAGCAGACGATGACTGGCTGGCAAGCCAATGGAAACCGGTAGAGACGGCACTCAGGACGGCAACTGACACACTGTGCAGCGCATACGGCTGGGGCATAGACAGCATGGAGCCAACAGCAGGCAGACGGGAGAGACATCTGCCAATAGCATTCAACTCCAACGTTGACGATATATTCAAGAATCAATACCTGTCACCCCGTCCGCCTTACACCACACTGCAGATACCCGTACAGGGCATAGGCGAATGGTGTCTTCCTCAGAAAACGGCTGAGATAAGCGACTCCGCATACAAGGCCACAATAACAGACGGTATCTTCGATACACGCCAGGGTGTCACTTTCGCATCACCAGCAACGGGACACAACATCGCATACACCTCACTATGGGACAACTACCCCGACAGCATAGACATCAAGGCCAAGGGTAAGGCATCAAAGGCATGGCTGCTCATGGCTGGCAGCACAAACAACATGCAGAGCCGCATAGACAACGGCATCGTCATGGCCATATACTCCGACGGCACTTGCGACACGCTAAGGCTGCGCAATCCCGACAACTGGTGTCCGATAGAACAGGACTATTACATTGACGGCCTCGCCTTCACGGCAATCTCTCCCCGCCCCTACCGTGTACACCTCGGCAGCGGCACCATAAGCCGCGACTTGTACACCGAGCTGCAACGGCAGGGCATAATAGCCACTAAGCCGCGCACGGCAGAGCATAACACCATCCCCTCGGGGGCGGCCCTGATACTCTGCATGAACCTTAACCCGGAGAAACGCCTGAAAGCCTTCAGGCTGAAAACGCTGTCCTGCGACGTTGTCATAGGCATTATGGCCATCACGCTGCAGTAAGCTCATGTTATTATATGCCATTTTGAACGGGTTGTGACAATATGTCAGTCATAACCCGTTTGGCACAGTTTTGGCAAAAGGGAATGGCAGACAACAAATTCTAAAACTTTAAGAACAATGAACATTAAACCATTAGCAGATAGAGTACTGGTACTCCCTGCACAAGCAGAAGAGAAAGTTGGTGGAATTATTATTCCTGACACAGCTAAAGAGAAGCCACAGCGCGGCAAGATTGTTGCCACAGGAAACGGCACTAAGGACGAGGAGATGATTCTCAAGGAGGGCGATATCGTGCTCTATGGAAAATATTCCGGAACAGAGATCGAGCTTGACGGCGAGAAATATCTCATGATGCGCCAGAGCGATGTGCTCGCTGTAGTAGAGTAATGATTTGTTAATACACATATTTATATAATAATAAAAAGGAATAAGCATTATGGCAAAAGATATAAAGTTTGACGTTGACGCACGCGAGTTGCTGAAGAATGGTGTTGACCAGCTTGCCAACGCCGTAAAGGTTACACTCGGTCCTAAAGGCCGCAACGTTGTTATAGAGAAGAAGTTTGGCGCACCCCAGATTACCAAGGATGGTGTTACCGTTGCCAAGGAGGTTGAGCTGGAGGACAAGTTCGAGAACACTGGCGCTCAGCTCGTAAAGAGCGTAGCCAGCAAGACTGGCGACGATGCCGGCGATGGCACAACTACTGCCACCATCCTTACACAGGCTATCGTCAACGAGGGTCTTAAGAATGTTACGGCAGGTGCCAACCCAATGGATCTGAAGCGCGGTATCGACAAGGCCGTTGCCAAGGTCGTTGACTATATCAAGGAGCACGCTGAGGTTGTCGGTGACAACTATGACAAGATTGAGCAGGTAGCTACGGTATCTGCCAACAACGACCCGGAGATTGGTAAGCTGCTTGCTGATGCCATGCGCAAGGTATCTAAGGACGGTGTCATCACCATTGAGGAGAGCAAGACCCGCGATACAAACATCGGCATCGTAGAGGGTATGCAGTTCGACCGTGGCTATCTCTCTGGCTATTTCGTTACCGATGCAGAGAAGATGGAGTGCGTAATGGACAATCCATACATCCTCATCTACGATAAGAAGATCAGCAACTTGAAGGACTTCCTGCCTATCCTCCAGCCAGCAGCTGAGAGCGGACGCCCTCTGCTCGTTATCGCTGAGGACGTAGACTCAGAGGCTCTCACCACATTGGTTGTAAACCGTCTGCGTGGTGGCCTGAAGATATGTGCTGTTAAGGCACCAGGCTTTGGCGACCGCCGCAAGGCTATGCTTGAGGACATCGCCGTGCTTACTGGTGGTGTTGTAATCAGCGAGGACAAGGGTCTTAAGCTCGAGCAGGCAACCATCGAGATGCTTGGTACTGCAAAGAAGGTTACCGTTTCCAAGGACAACACCACTATCGTTGACGGTGCAGGTCTGAAGGAGAACATTGCTGACCGTGTAGCCCAGATAAAGAACGAGATTGCCAACACCAAGAGCTCTTACGACAAGGAGAAGCTGCAGGAGCGTCTTGCAAAACTGGCTGGTGGTGTAGCAGTACTCTACGTAGGTGCCAATAGCGAGGTAGAGATGAAAGAGAAGAAAGACCGTGTAGACGATGCTCTCTGCGCTACCCGTGCAGCTATGGAAGAAGGTGTTGTTGCCGGAGGTGGTGTCACATACATCCGTGCCCTTGACGCACTGAAAGACCTGAAGGGCGACAATGCCGACGAGCAGACAGGTATCAACATAGTAGAGCGCGCCATAGAGGCTCCTCTGCGTCAGATTGTTGCAAACGCAGGCGGTGAAGGCTCAGTAGTAGTAAACAAGGTCCGCGAGGGCGAGGGTGACTTCGGCTACAATGCCCGCAAAGATGTTTACGAGGACCTGCGCAAGGCTGGTATCATCGATCCGGCTAAGGTTGCACGTGTAGCTCTTGAGAACGCTGCATCTATAGCAGGACTGTTCCTTACCACAGAGTGCCTTATTTGCGACAAGCCAGAAGACAAGCCAGCTGTTCCAATGGCCCAGCCCGGCATGGGTGGCATGATGTAAGCTGTTTGATTGCAAAGTCAACATAACAAAAAACAGGATGACGATTACCGTCATCCTGTTTTTTGTTGTATTTTTACAACTATTCACGAAATAACATATAAAATGTTTGGTCAGTTAAATAAAACACGCTAACTTTGCACCCACAAAGAAAGAGAAACGCAGAACAACATACGCGATAAGATATTTTTTGATTTGTTTTAGTAGATTAGTTTTTAAGTAGTTTGTTTTTTGAAAATCGGTTGTCGTGAGACATCCGATTTTTTTGTGTGTAAGGGACTAGTCATTCAGGTAGTTGGTCTCAGTTGAAAATTATTGCTGTCCGATAAAACTTTTTTGAGCCGGGCAAAAAGAGTTTTATCGGACAGCAATACAAAAAAAACTTTTATCTGCCCCAAGTTACCATTCAGAAAGTTGGGAGCATGACCTTTCCGTCGCTTGTTATTCCTTCCGCGTTTACCCTTACCCTGGTTTGCCTGCCGTTGTTGTAGACGGTGACATTGAAATTGCCTTCGTCGTCGGGCATGGCATTGGGGTTCCAGTAGAGCGTGCGGCGATAGTCGTCGCCCTGCAGCGGACGGGAGTTGGAGTAGTTGGGTGAATAGAAAGCCGCAGGGCGGGCAAATCCATCGAACAGATAGCGGCGGTCACGATATGTATATCTTGTACCATCGTCAGGCAGCAGCTCATAGACGAGCGTGACATCCTCAAGGTTCAGCGACTCTGTATGCCATGCGTCAGCATTTCGTGGCTCAAAGTCGGTATAGAACCTGAAGTTCTGGATACGGCGAAGATGGAGGTCACGGAAGACAGCAGCATTACTTCTGTTCTTGATGTATGCCAGATGTGAGCTGAAGTTCTGGAAGAACACATACGAGCTGTCCAACAGCGCGCGTACGTTGTAGTCACGGTGACGGTTCATGTTGGCATACACCGTGAAGCATGCCACAGGAGGGAAAGTTCCCATGTTCGGCAGTCCCCATGACAGTCCTCTGTCTGTGGCTAAATTATAAAGATCGTATGCGTCTATCACCAAGGCCGGCTTACGGAAGTCTACCGCCCTGCGACTACGTCGCTTGGCGTCAACCTTGACTGTTGACAGCGTGTGGTCGCCATCGAGCCTGGAGCCATCAGCCATATCGATGCCATTATCAATCATCATGTTTCGCCATTCTGGCTGGTGAGTCTGATACCACGAATAAGGGTGCGGGAAAACAGGGAAGAACAAGTCTTGCTTGACATAGAAATCGGGATAAGCCTCCTCGTTGAGCCTGCCCTTGTCTTTGCCAGCCTCCATCGACTTCTTCAGCGAGTCCTTCTCGTTGTATGCCTTGACAAAGAGTACGGCCTTGCCGTAGAATGGTGGCAGCTCGAAGACGAAGTGTCCGCCGTCAGTGGTCTTCTGCACAGCCCCGCAGGTGACTCCGTCCTTTACAAGCTCTGCCTCAACAAGCACTTCCTTTTTCAGGTTCCCATGGTTGACACCGAGATAAGTCTGCTCTATCTGCAATGCGGCATCATCGTCCGCAATCGTAGTCTCAGTCTTGGCAGCATCGTCAACAGCCTTGGCATTGGTCTCGTCAACAGAGTTGTCGGTGCTTTGCCCCATCATATCTACTCCTCCCTCGGTCACGGCATCCTCGGCACGGCGTATGGCCTCGTCGGCAACACTCTCGTGGCTGTCGAGACTCTCAATGTCATTAATGTCAAGAATGTCCACTCCCAGCATCTTGTTTACCGTACCCTCGTAAGTAAGTGTATGCTCAGGCTTGTAGCGCAGCATGGGCACACGCTCATAGCGTCTCCATCCCTGCACCATAAGCAGCAGGTCGAGGTCGTGCTTGCGCGAAGGCTCGGATGACGAGAAATAGTATGCCGGAGATGGGATGAAGCCTCTCAGGTCGGAGCAGAGCAGCAGTTCGGTAAACATGTTGCCGTCATCATATGAAGTGTCATCCGTGCGCCTGTCACGTACAGACAGTGCAAGAGGCATGTGCGGCTGGGCACCTGTAACGCTGATATTGATAGGCTCGAACGGCATGTAGTCGAGTTTGTCAGAACTAACGCTGATATGCCGCACGGCATCGCCTTTATCGACAAAGAACAGTCTCGAAGCCAATATCCTGGCCTCAGAGTCGAGGAGTAGCAGCTCGTTGACACCAGACGTAAGGCTGTCGGCAGGAAGGGAGGCCCCGTTCTGCGATGTCCGTTCGAAATAGCTCAAGCGTCCACGGCATGTAACGGCTACGGCAGCAACCTGCACACCTGCGCTCTCCCATTTCACTTTCCCATCATCATACCGCATTGCCACGCCCACTGGTTGCACCTTGGGCAGGTCAAACTTCCATGTCTTGCCATTCCAATCGAAGGATGCGCTCTGTCCGTTTGGAACAAAAGTCACGGAGCCACGTCCAAGATAGCCAGCCGTGAGCGGAGTACCATCAGAGAGCTGTCCTTTGAGTGAGAGAGCCTGTCCGTCACGGTCAGAAATCTCGAATGCCATACGGCATGCCTTTCCCTCCACCAGATTGCCACCCTCGGGATAGAAGCTCACTTGCAGGCTTGGTTTCTCCACGTAATCCATCTCCTGCTTTGGTCTTCCGTACATATACTTGCCGTCGTAGTCGCCCGCTGTTGTGGGCTTGCTGAACACGGGCAACACCCGGGAATAGAGTCCTTCCCAATCACGGAAATAGTCCTTTGCCATCTGGTTGCTGTAGAACTTGTGCTTGTCATCGCGGGTGTAACTCTTCTGCGACACATTGAAATTAAGCATCCAGCGGGTATATGCCCTAATCTCGTAATAGCCGCTATACAGGCTGTCGGTCAGCACGAACTGCCCGCAAGTCATTCCCTTGGGACTGACTATCACACGCTGGCGCTCTACGAGAACTCCGTCTGGTGACAGCAGTTCCACATAGAGCATCTTGCTCATGTCGGTAGGCCTGTGGTCGTCTGCCCTAAGCACAAACGCCTTGTACCACAGAGTGTCGCCGACAAAGTAGCATGTATTGTCGGTCTGAACATACACTTTCTCCTGTATCTGCGCATTGTTTCTCATGGCTCTTTCCAAGTTGTCAAGGGCGTCAGCACCAGCAGCGGACACATGCAGTACAAGCACAACCAAGGCAAGTATGGTCTTTCTCCATACACTATGTTTTGAGCTTGAGGGTAATCCTTTGGATGACACGATAGAGTTATCGGGTAAAATATTGTTATTCATATCGATTTGTTATATTGTCGAGGTTTATGAAAATGTTGGTTGTCAAATAATTATGTGCAAATATAGTCATTATGGCTGACTTACCAAAAAGATTTCATCCAAAATTCCGCAACACTAATATATTTTTAACTTATTGGATAGGGTGTACAGTTTGATGTACAAAATGTACCTTTCACTGTTGTCATCTATGCTTTTGTGCCTTCAGTGCGTCAATTACATACATGCACATAGCCCAGGGTGTCGCTACGCTCTACCCTGGGCTATGTGCTTTTGCGTTTACGGCGCAACAATTACGGACTTGAATTTCAGAATTAGGGTGCCCAATTCTTGCATATCAATTTGGGCACCCTAATAAATAGATTCCTTACTTCACAATCTGAATTGTGCGTGCAACAGTCTTTCCGTCCACAACAGCCTTTACGACATAGATGCCTGCCGAGAGACCATTTATGGCGACTGTATTGCCTGTTGCAGATGCTACCGTAGCACCATTTGCGGCAACAATGTCTACAGATGTCACGTTGTCGCCGGCTACTGTAACCTCATTGTCACCCTGGCGAACCTCCAGACGTGCTATGGTGTTGTCGTCAATGCCAGCAGCACCAATGAAGAAGCGGTTGGTGGTACCCGACACGCTGGTTGGACTAACGTTGTAGTAAACATCCACGTTGATGGTGTGCTGTACGGCGTCCTCTGCACCGAAGTCATAGCTGAACTCGGTAGCTGTAATCATATCGCTGTTCTTCTTGGCACCATCAATTCTGACATCGTAGCCAGCCACGTCAAGCGCCACACCTTCAGCATCCTCTATGTCGAGTCCCATCATCCAGTTGCCATAAACGGCTGCAGTGGAAATAGACTCCCATGACTCTCCGTCGATAGAATACAGGTCAGAGTAGTATGTTACAGGAGAGTTAATGTCTACGGCGATGGCATTGGCATTAGGTGTCACATCGTAACAGTCGATGACAAGACGGTAGTTGGACTTGTCGCTAATGGTGATTTCCTGGTCGAGAGGAACAACATTCCACTTTGCAATGGTGTAGTCGTCTACCGGAATCTCACAGAGCAGTTCGTTGTCCTTGTAGATATAGACAGTGAACATTGCATCACCCATGGGGTAGAACCTTACGGCCTTCACGCGGTAGCCATCGTAGCCCTTAAGCATGGAGGGAGTATAGATTGCGCCTGCCATGAGACCGTAGTTGTTTGACTCTGGTCCTACGACGCCTTTAGATGACGGAATCTTTCCAGAGTAAGTTACGGTGTTGGCATCCTTGTCAGTAGGCTGCTGCCAAGTGGCCTTGATAGCCGATGAGCCTTCTACAGCTACGCCCACATTCTCCACGGCAGGCAGAACGCTGCTGTTCGCCGCGATATCGAGAGTAGTCTGACGCTGTGGCGACTCCTTGCCATTGGCATAGACAGCACTGACGGCAAGAGTGTGCGAGCCATCAGCAACAGACTTAATGAGGCATGATGTCTCCGTAGCAGTAGCAGCCTGCTTGCCGTCAACAAAGACGTTGTAGTGGTCGACATTGTCGATGGAGTCATCGGCACCTTCGGCAGCAAGGTTTACATCGATGTTCCATGATGCCGGATAGAGGTAGCCTCCGGCAAGAGACATGCTGTTCAGGGAATAGAAGTCCGGCTCATAGGTGATGCGCAGCAAGTCAGAGTATTCGTCTACCGACTTGCCGTAGCACATACCCGTGATGTTCTGCGAGGCGTTGCTTACCGATACCTCTACGGCAACAACCAGTTCGCCGTCAGGCACATTCTGCGGAGTGTCGAGCACTACAGTATTCTTCTGTCCGTAGTTGAGTTCCTGGGTGACGTTCTGCGAGTAGAACTTCACCAGCGCGCCATCCTCGCTGTATGTATAGAGGTTAATCTTCCATGAAGCCTGCTCCGACATTGGGCAGAAGCCCACACTTCTAATTTTGAGGTTCTTGTATGCCGACATCTCAGCCTTGCTGAACCTGATGGCATTTTCGTATTCAAATCCCTCTACGTTCACTCCAAAGCCCTGAAGATTGTCAGTATTGGCATCGTAGTAGGTCTTTGTGGGGAAGTTGCTGTCGGGGCGCATCCACTGAGCCACTGCCGAGTTGTAGCCACGCTGCCTTGCGTAGAGTGCCACTGGCGATGATATGGCCTGCGGAGCAACAGTTACCGACACCTGCTCGCTCTTGTCAGACTCCACGTCACCATACAGTGCCGTAACGGTATAGGTATACTGACCGCTTTCGAGGTTGGTGTCAGCATACGACGGTTCGGTCAATGGCGCATCGTTGACTTTCACGCCATTGCGATAGAGATTATATCCCGTTACTCCATCGGCAGCGACATTTTTCTTCCAAGTCACTAAAGCCGACATGATGCCCGAGAGTTGCTGAGCCTTTACAGCAACAGGAGAAAGGTTGGTGGCGTTCTCGTTGAACTTGATAATCATAGACCTCATAGAGACAGCATAGTTGCCTTCCTCATCCTTGGAGTCGTCATAATAGATAATGCCCAGGATATCATCGTCCGGTGATATGCACTGTACCCTGAAGAGCTGGTAGCGCGCATCATCCGCCACCTCCTCTTCGCCTGTTCCCAGAAGGACTCCGAGTGTGGAAAGGTCAATACCCTTGGCTGCAAGATATTCGTCAACATACTGTGCCTTGCCATCCTGGTAGATATATCCCATCTGGTCCTCAAAGCCAACCACTGTACCCTTGTTGCTGATGTCGAGGACATCCAGTCCCGCCTCTGGTCTTATCGTTGGCAGTTTAGAGCTGGTTTTGGTAGCGATGTCGTAGACGGCATATAGCTGAGGTACCTCACCGTCATCCCATCCGCCCCAGTAGAGTATCTTGGTGCCATCGGGCGAGAACGAGCGTCCGGAACTCCAAGGTGACTGATAGTCGGAGAGCATGTTGGTGTTGCCCTCGGCATCCCAGTAGCATGCGGTACGGTTGTACTGCTGTACCCATCCCGTTGCCGACTGTCCGTCGGGAGATATACCATAGGGAATAGCGTGGCGCGTATTGTCAAGTGTCCTGTAGAGCTTGCCGTCCTTCCAGATATAGCCTGCGAAGATGCCGTTTGTCACTACCACACCGGCAATGTACTGTCCGTCGGGTGTTACAGCGTATGCCATACCGCTCTCAAGAGTACCGGCAGGCAACTCAAGGGCATGCCACGAGCCATCCTTATAGTAGCCTGGCATCTGGAAGTCAGCCCCATTGGCATTATAGGTGTTGTCGGTGTACATACCAACAACGACACCATCGTTTGTGATAGCGAAAGCCTCAGATGTGGCAGTAGTGCTGAGCATCTCTACCTCATCGCTCTCAAGGTTCCAGCGGAAGCCATAGTTGACATACGAATAGTCATTGAAGCAACCGCATGCCCACTTGCCATTGGGCGAGATGTCCAGGATTTGGAAATCCGCCGGTGACTTCAATATCACTGGCTTGGCAGCAGAGCTCTGCGCCCACGCTGCCACGCTTGTAAAAAGCATGGCAGCAGAAAATAGAATAGATTTCATTTCGGAATAGGTTATTTAATTGTCACATTAGCCCAATAACAGTTCCTTTTACTTCAAGCTGTACTTGTATGCGGCAATCTTGCCGTTACTCTCCACGCTTATGACGTAGGTACCGGCAGGCATGGCATCAAGCTCCAGGGCATCGGTATTGTCCTTTCTTGCGACAAGCTGTCCGTTGGCTGAGAATACAGACACGTTGGCAGCAGAACTGAGTGTGATTGTGCGGCCATTGACCGTAAGAGCCACGTCGCCATCAATTGTAAGATTGTCAACGCCTGACGCTATGGCAGCATCGACATTAGTCATCGTCACAGTGATGGTATCAGAGATAGCCTTGCCATATTTGTAGCGTGTTACTACGAAGAAGTCTGTTGATTGCTTCCATACGTTGGCAGGGAGCTCACTTACCTGCGGATCAGACGTTATGCTGTCTGCCATCTGGTATGAGTCGAGATAAAGACCATTGCTGATGAAGCCGAGTTCCTCTGGATATGAGGGGTTGGTCCAGCCGACAACAGCATACTTGTCTACGGTAGAGGTGAAGCCACTGCCTACGACAACCTTATATCCGCTGGCCAAGCGCAGGTCGCTGACGGCCGGAAGCTCAGTGTTCATGTCAAGGGTGACGATGTCGGAGATATAGTAGCCATTCCATACCATGGCCTCTTCATCGAAGTCGCTGCCACTGCCGAATATAGGCTGCACAAAATACTCGTGTGTGCCATTGACAACATTCTTGTCCTGATAATGGCATTCATAAGTATCGTAGTCAAGAATATCCAAAACGTCACAAGTGTCGATAGCTATACCGTCACGATAGATTACAAACTTGCAGGCCATAGAGAATGCAAGCTCAGGAATAGAGAACGAGAGGTTGGCCGTGTTGATTTCCTCGGGGTCCAGTTCTGCCCTGATATCCATGCGGGTCATATTGTCCATGCCGTTGAAGTCGGAGTATGTACACAGAGTAGGACGACCGCTGAGCGACCATCTTCCTTCATAATAAGTAGAGTCTGCGCTCATCACCTGGTTCTCGTCACCATTGAGGAGCCAGTAGGAAGTCTTGAGATATGGTTCGGGCTCATTATTGGAATTATACATTGTTTTCAAGTATTCTACAAGCCTTGTGCCTTCGTAAGTCCATTCCTCTACCTGCTTGTATTTAGGAACATTGCCTGATACATAGTGGGCCTCAGAAACTTTGTTGCCATTGTCGTCGTACTCAATAGTAGCATTGAACGTGTCGGATTCCCATACTCCTTTCGAAACATAGGAGAGAGGCTTGCCCGGGGCAAGATACTCACCGTATGTAACTGTAACACCCAGCTTGTCAGAAGAGCTGTAGTACTTTTCCGTTTTGGCAATTGTGCCATCCTCGTTGTAGAAATACTTTGTATAATAGGTTGAGGTGCTGTCCTGGATAAGCTGCCCGGCCTCGTTGTACTTATAGTCAACCTCATTAAAGGTCTTCTTCCATGCCATATCGCCAAGGTCATAGACACCCCACTGGTATTCAGTAGTATGGGCAAGGTTGCCATTCTGGTCGAAACGGTTCTTGGTGTAATACATTATCTCATAGTCCATAGCGGCATTGGTAGTACCGTAAGTTCTACCATAGTTAGCGGTGCGGCTTACGTTGCCGTCGTAGTTGTAGAAGTAATAGGTCTTCTTCATGTCCACATCGTTCGATACATAGCCCATGGCATCACCAAACTGTGTCTTGCAGACAAGGAAGCGGGTGTTTTTCTCCTCCTTCTCCGGAGCCTCGGTAGCCTCACCGTCGGCAGAAGACTTGGTTGCGGTGAGGCCGGCAACAACCTTGGCGAGAGAACCCTTGTTGACAATGGTCTTGGCGTCGAGGTCTATTTCCATAACGACACTGCCTACAACATAATAGATCTTGTTGCCCTCGGCAGAGAACACTACGCTGCACTGTGAGCCGAAGCCGCATGACACCTCCTCGTTGGAAAGCGTCTGGCTTAGGCCAAACATGCTGTCGAGCTCATAAACATTAGGACAAGACTTGGTGCCGTGAACCTCGTTCTCGAAAAGATAGATTTTTCCATTGGCATCACAGGCAATGGCACAGAACTTGTGGCTGTAGCGGGTCACCTCGGTAAGGGTACCGTTTGTCTGGTCAATGCTGTAGAGAACAGTCTCGTAGCCACCTTCGTCGAGCAGTACGTTCTCAATACCATAGAGTACACCTGTAGCAGCGTTGTAGGCCATACTGCAAAGCGAGTAGCCCGGATTGCCGTAGGCATAGGAGTAGTTGTTTACGTATACAACATTGCCTGTGGTGAAATTGACAGTTGCAAATGCCACTACATCATCATAAGTCTCCTCATCATAATATGTAACAAACGCAAAATACTTGTCACCAACAGATGCCGCACATTTAACACCATCGACACCTGTAAGGTCGAGATCGGTAGTTATTGCCAGCTTTTCGTCAGCATTTACAGCATCAATATCGAAAGAGGTTGTCTTACCGCCAAAAGACGATGACGGTACAATACCGTAGACAACGTTCTCCGCAAATGCCGACACGGATGAAGCGATGGCCATTACAAGGGGCAACATCGCTTTAAGTAGAAAATGTCTCATTCCAAAATATGTTTAAAATATGAATAAAAATAATAGTTGAATAGTAAAAATCGTGTGCAAAGTTACTAATTATTACTGAAATGCAACTATAAATTTGCATAAATTTCTGATTAAACTTGCCGTATTGGACAAAAATAAGTACTTTTGCAAACTATTTGTTTTCAATCACATAACTAACATCTAATTATAAATAAGGAATGAAGCATATAATTCTGGGCCTGTCACTCATGGCTCTTTCAACATTCGGAATGAAAGCCAGCACTATAGGCTACACCAACGGCACCATCAGTAGGACAAGTGTTTTCAGAATGGGCTCTACAACCAAGCAGGGACAAGCCATAAGGTTTAGCAGGGAAAAGCTCCAAACGCTAAAGGGAAAGAGCATAAGTGCTGTGAACATTGCCGTAGGCTCAAGGAATACCACCGGCAACAACGCGCACATATTTGTAGCGACATCACTCGAAGGCACACCTATTGCAGAAGGTGACCTCAGCCTCAGCAAGGCTCTGCAGTGGCTTACATACACCCTTGACACTCCTTACGTCATCACAGGTGAGGAGACTGAGCTGTACGTTGGCTACACAGCTGAGATTGCCACATCATACAACATGCTGTCGGCAGACTTCGACGCTGACATCCCCAACTGCAATTTCGCCTACAAGGACGGTGAATGGACAGACACCTATGGCATCGGCGCAGGATGTGCCAACATAACAGCAGAGATTGCAGACGCACCCAGCTTCTGCGACATCATCATGGCACACAACAACCTTGACGGTTACTACACGGCAGGAAAAGACTATACGCTAAGCGCAAAGGTAAAGAACTTCGGCACCAAAGCGGTAACAAGTTTCAATACCGACATAGACATAGACGGGAAAACCATATCCATGAAGGTTGATAATGTCAACATACAGCCAGGAGCAAGCTACGCTATAACCCTGCCAGAGCTGTCGACGGCAACATCTGGCAACACACCTATTTCTATATCGGTGAAAAACGTCAACAATGCCGATGACGACAACGACATGAGCGACAACACCTACAGCGAGAACATATTCTTCTATCCCGCAGACATGGAGAGGAACATGCTCATCGAAGGATTTACGGGACAGACATGCAGCAACTGCCCATCAGGACACTCCATCATGAACAATGCCATCAGCAAGTATGCCGAGATACCGGCCGTAGTAGTGGAGCACCACTCTGGCTACTATCCCGACATGTTCAGCATGGCCGAGGACATGGACTATCTGTTCTTCTACGACGGCTACGGCACCTCTACTTATGCTCCGGCCATCATGGTGAACCGCACTACAAACCCTCTTATTGGCGCAGCAGCTCCAGTACTTGAATGTACATCTGTCGCTAATGCACAGAACCTCATTACTTATGCCAACAGCAACAAGCCATACGTTTCGATGAAGATGGAAAGCTCATTCGACGAGGCCACACGCGAGGTGACCCTTACCCTGGCCATCAAGCCACATACCGACCTGCCTGGAGCACAGAACGTATTCAACGTTTTCCTGACACAGGACAGCATCTTTGCATTCCAGTCCAACGGCGGCGCCAACTACTGCCACCGCCATGTATTCCGCGGAACTGTAACAGGCAATGCATGGGGAATAGCCACCGACTTCACTCCCGGCAAGGAAGTGGTATGGACAAAGACATTCGTACTGCCCGAGGCTATAAGGTCGAGCTACTGGAGCGATGCCTCATTGGAAGACAACGGCACAGACCCCAGCCAGGTGACTTGGGCCACAGAGCTTGACAAGATGCACCTTGTAGCTTTTGTCGCAGGCTTCGACCCGGCAAACAACAGCGCAAACAATGTCTACAACTGCATAGAGACAAAGATTGGCGAAAGCTATACACAAAATGGATTCACCACAGGCATCAGCAACAGCGTAAGCAGGGATGATGTTCCTGCAATATATGTCGAGGACGGAATGATACGCGTAAATGGACAATGCGACAGGGTGAGCGCATACGACCTCTCGGGACGCATGGTTTACGGAACATCAAGGCTCAAGAAGGGAATGTACATCATCTCTGCCGTAGCCAACGGAAAGAAATACACCAAGAAGGTGTTGGTAAGATAAAGCACAACACCAATCACACCATGAATAGACTATATATATATATAATAGGTGTAGCCATGGCTGCCATGCCCACAGGCCTGACCGCACAAAACAGCATGTCGCCCAAGACGGCCATTATGGTACACGGGCTTGAGAACATGGGCACCAGGGCAAGCGAACAGGAAGACAAGACGGTTACGGCATACGTGACCATCACTCCCGGAAAGACAAGCTGGCAACAGTTGGGACTGACACCTATAAGCAGCTTTGGCAACACGGCAACAGTGAGAGTGGCAATGTCGAAGATTGACAGCATTGCCGGGGCTGACGGTGTGGAATACGTTCAGATAACGGCATCACCACAGCCCATGCTCGACGTGGCAAGGGCAGAGACTGGAATGGACATGGTACACAATGCCACATCGCTTGACCAGCCATATACAGGCAAGGGAGTGATAGTAGGCATTGTCGATGCGGGATTTGACTATACGCACGCCGCATTCAGAAACCCCACTGACGGAAGCCTGAGAATAAGTAAGATATGGGAGCAGAAGAACTCCACTTTCGAGGGTGCCAAGGCTCCCGAGAAGTATGGATACGGCATTGAGCTTGACACTCCAGAGCTGATAGCCAGGGCCATGGGCGATAACTCCGAGAACTCGCATGGCACGCATGTGGCCGGCATAGCGACAGGCTCTGACCCGTACAAGTCGGGAGCATACAGAGGCAACGCCCCAGGGGCAGACATAGTGCTCGTGGCCGTAGACCTGGAGTCGTGCACAAGTGCTGACATCAGCAATGCCATAGCCTACATCTACGACTATGCCGACGCTATGGATATGCCATGCGTGGTGAACCTTAGCCTTGGCAACCATCAGGGACCGCACGACGGTACATCGACATTCGACACCATGGCCGATGCCATACAGGGACCGGGAAGGCTCATCGTGGGTGCAGCCGGCAACCACAGGGCAGACAAGTTCCATATTTCCCACAGCTTCTCGTCGGCTGACGACACACCGCTTAAGACTTTCGTGACATACAAGACCGCACCATCGACTGTCAACGTTGGTGGCGACATAGAGATATGGGGCGAGCAGGGAACCGACTTCACGGTGGACATATCCGCATATAGCCTGTTCAACAAGAAGGACGTTGTCTCTGCAACGGCATACCCCAATGACGGGGTCACAGACATAGAGCTGGCACGATACACTACCGGCAAATGGACTGTTGCCTCGGAGACAAGCCCACTCAACGGCAAGCCTCATGTCACGCTCTCATCGGCTCTCACGAGCATTAGGACTAATCATGCCATTGCCATCACGGTGACTCCCAAGACAGCAGGAAGGATTGACATCTGGGCAGACAACACAAGGCTGGGACTGGACTCTAAAGACGAAGAGGGATTTACTGCCCCAGGAGAGTCGTCTACAATAGCTGAGATTGCAGGTACGGCAAAGCGTATTCTCACGGTTGGTGCCTATACCACACGCAACGATTATACTGCCAACGGAACCCACGGCACGCTAAACGAGACTATAGGCGACATAAGCTCGTTCTCGAGCTATGGGCCTACCGCTGACGGGAGAATGAAACCGGAGATTAGCGCACCTGGATGCTTCATCATATCTGCCGTATCGTCTAACGACGCCTCGGGAACCATCATACAGGCTGACAGCAACGACAGCTGGGAACGCAACAACATGTATGGCTACATGCAGGGCACTTCCATGTCGGCACCATTTGTGGCAGGTATCGTAGCTACATGGCTACAGGCATATCCACAGCTCACACCCGAGCAATTGCGGGAGGTGATGAAGAGTACGGCAAGAAAGGACACCTTTACTGGAACTCTCGAAGAGGGAGACAACAACTGGGGCTACGGCAAAGTGGATGCCCTCAACGGTCTGAAACAATGTATCAATATTGCTACTGCTGGCTGCGAGAGCCTGGAAACGCCATTTGACGGAACCATCACTATCGAAGGCGACATCATGCGCATTGCGTTCTATCGTGCCAACCACGCCAGCATGACCGTCTCTACCCTATCCGGGCACAAGGTTCTGAGCAAGACGCTTGGACTATGTAACGCAGGAGCAACAGAGAACATTTCGCTTGCCGGAATACCCCGTGGCATATACATCGTGAGCGTGACAACTGACGGAGGCAACAAGGCTATGAAATTCGCCAGACAATAATAAACAAAGGTGGATTCCATGATTGACAATCTATCCTTCTATAATACACAACTAAGCCCATCCGAGCGGACGGCCGACGGTAAGCCATGGCTTGCCGTCAGGCTGTTTGTCCCAAGGATTGAAGATATAGCGCATCTACTTGCTGACAACGGTATCGAGATGTTCATTCCCATTGAAAACACCACTGTTGAGGACTCAGAGCATCATCGGAGACACATACAAAGACCTGTGCTCAGAAACTACCTTTTCGTCAAAAAGGACAGATCTCTCATGGAGATACAAAAAACGATGTCGGACATTCCGTTCCCGACGGCACTTATGAAGCGCACAAACATCCCCGGTGATAAGTTTGCAGAGATTGAAGCAAACGAAATGAAGGAATTCATGATAATGTGCAATCCCGACATCACCATGAAATACTTCCTTACCCAGGAGCAGGCGCAACTGAAGAAAGGTACGGAAGTGTTAGTAAAATACGGCCCGCTCAAGGGACTCTCTGGCAAGTTGGTTAGGCAGAGCAAAAGATACTTCTTGCTGAAGGAGGTACCTGGCATTGCCGTAATGCTGAAAGTGGGGCGCTGGTGCTGCAAGCCATTGATGGAGACCAAAGCACCATAGCCCTGACTCTCATCCTACATTTCCAGCCAATTAGCTATTATTTGCCGTCCCTCGGGGGTGAGCACGCTTTCTGGATGGAATTGTATTCCCCATATAGCATAGTTTCGGTGGCGCAAGGCCATGATGTTACCATCGTCGGAGAGGGCTGTTATCTGCAAAGCCTCCGGGAAGTCCTCACGAGAGACGACCCAACTGTGGTAACGGCCTATGGTAAAGCGAGTGCCAAGACCTGCAAAGAGCGCATCGTGGCCCACCAGCTCACATGGAGTAGCCACACCATGGTACACCTCGGGAAGATTGGACAGCCTTGCTCCGAAGACCTCACCTATGGCCTGATGGCCAAGACACACCCCAAGCATAGGCTTGCGGCCTGCATACGTCCTGATAACATCCGTTAGCAGGCCTGCCTCTGAGGGTATGCCAGGCCCGGGACTTAGGAGTATCTTGTCGAAAGGCTCCAGCTGGTTAAGACTGAACTGGTCGTTGCGATATACGGTAACACTTGCACCAAGCTCTTTGACGAGGTGCGCAAGATTATATGTGAAGGAGTCATAGTTGTCTATGATGACTACCTTGCATGGTTTGCTTATGATTGTTTGTGACATATCCTAAAATGAAGAGCGAAAACTATTCTTCTGCCATTTTGATGGCCTTGACAAGTGCTCCGAGCTTATTGTTGCATTCCTCCAGCTCGTACTGGTCGTTGCTCAATGCCACCACCCCACTGCCTGCCTGGAACCACAGTTCCCCATTTCGGCTGACGAATGTCCTTATGACAATGGCCTGATTGAGATCTCCGTTAAGTCCTATGAAGCCTATGCACCCTCCGTATACACCACGGTTGTGTGGCTCAAGCTGACTGATTATCTGCATGGCACGTACCTTTGGCTCGCCACTGAGTGTTCCGGCAGGGAAGGTATCGATAAACGCTCCTATCTTGTCGGCACCCTCATCAAGGGTTCCGCTCACACGGCTAACAAGGTGTATGACATGGCTGTAGAACTGCATATCCTTGAAGAAGTCCACATGCACGTCGTGGCAGTTGCGGCTGAGGTCGTTGCGCGCAAGGTCAACAAGCATCACATGCTCGGCATTCTCTTTGGCATCGTTGCGCAAGAACTCGGCATTCCTCCTGTCCTGCTCCATATTGCCCGTGCGGCGTGTCGTTCCTGCAATGGGGTCGATGAACGCCTTGTTGCCAACAATACGATTATGGGTCTCAGGACTGGAACCGAAGATGCGGAAACCTCCAAAGTCGAAGTAGAACAGATATGGACTGGGGTTGATACTTCGCAATGACCGGTACAGACGGAAGTCATCACCCTCATATCTCTGCACAAAACGACGGCTGATGACAATCTGGAACACGTTGCCCCTGAGGCAATGCTGCACGCACTTGCGGACATTGGCCTTGTGCTCCTCGTCAGTAAGTGTGGAGGTTGGATTACCAATAGCACGGAAGCCATAAGGCTTGACATTCTGTCTGCTGATGGCTTTGGCTATGGTGTCCAACTCCCGGCTGGCATCACCGGCATCGTCAGACACGGCAACCATGGTCAGGGTATTGTTGAAATGGTCAAAGACTATAATGTCCTTGTATAGGACATACATTATGTCAGGAGCATCGTTACGCTCAAGGGTCTCGTCCATAACATCTATATCCTCAAAATATCTTACGGCATTGAAAGATGTATAGCCATAGAGACCACAATAGGCAGAACCTTCTCCCTCGACCCTGAAAGCCGACAGGAAACTGTTTATCGCCTTCGTCACCGACACCTTTGCAGCTCCCTTGCGCGACATGTCCACTTGCGACTTGCTGTGGGAGCCGTCGGGGAATGCCATATCTATCAGCCCATGTCCGATGCGTATGCTCGCTATGGGATTGACACCGATGAAAGAACGGCTGTTGTCATTGCCGTGATAGTCGGAGCTCTCCATGAGCGCGCTCTGCGGATGAAGGTCACGCAGCCTCATGTATACTCCAACGGGAGTATAGAGGTCGGCAAGGATAGTCCGACAGCATGTAGTATACTGAAACAATTTAGAATTCTCCATATTCCTTAGCCATTTTTCTGTTATCGAGGTATGTCTGTACATCCTTGTCACCACGTCCGCTGACGGTAAGCACCACCACATCGTCGGGCTTGAAGCTCATATTCCTAAGTGCTGCCACTGCATGCGCGCTCTCTATGGCAGGTATGATACCCTCCAGGCGTGTAAGCTCGTAACCGGCATAGATTGCCTCGTCATCGTTGATGGCGAGTATGTGCGTGCGGCCCTGGGTTGCCAACTGCGCATGCATAGGACCAATGCCCGGATAGTCGAGTCCCGCGCTTATGGTGAACGCCTCCTCTATCTGTCCGTCGGCAGTCTGCATGACGAGTGTGCGCGAGCCGTGAATGATACCCTCGGTACCGCAATGCATGGTTGCGGCGGTATGGTTGGTATCTATGCCGTGTCCTCCGGCCTCGGCAAGGTAGATGCTCACCCTGTCGTCGTCAACATAATGAAAGATGGTGCCTGCAGCATTTGACCCGCCACCAACGCAGGCAACGAGATAGTCGGGATAGTCACGTCCTATCTTCTCCTGCAACTGCCACTTCAGCTCTTCGGAGATTACACTCTGCATCCTCGCCACTATGTCAGGATATGGATGGGGGCCCATGGTGGAACCAACGATATAAAAGGTGTCCTTGGGATGACAGCACCAGTCACGGATGGCCTCTGAGCAGGCATCGCTGAGCGTCATGTTTCCCGTCATCACGGGATGAACCTTCGCTCCGAGCATCTTCATACGCTCGACATTGGTGTGCTGTCGCTCGACGTCGGTCTTTCCCATGAATATCTCGCACTCCATGTCCATCAGTGCGCACACAGTAGCCGTGGCAACGCCATGCTGCCCTGCTCCCGTCTCGGCGATGATTCGTGTCTTGCCCATCTTCTTTGCCATGAGTATCTGGCCGATGGTATTGTTTATCTTATGTGCTCCGGTATGATTGAGATCCTCACGTTTAAGATATATCCGGCAACCATACTTCTCGCTCATTCGGCGTGCGAAATAAAGCGGTGAAGGACGGCCCACATAATCCTTCAGCAGTGCACGGAACTCGGCCTTGAAGTCGTCGCTCTCCATTATGGGGATATATGCTTCCTGAAGGTCGGTGACACATTTGTATAATATCTCTGGCACATATGCTCCTCCGAATTTGCCGTAGAAGCCTTCCTTGTTTGGCAGATATGCTGGTTTCATATTGTTGTCGTGGTGTTGTATGTTAATGTTCAAGTGCTTCATACAATGCTGTGACGGCTCTGTCGGCATCACAATGCTCGTTGAGTAGGGTAACGAACTTCGACCCTATTATTGCTCCGGCGGCATTGGCCTGGGCACTCTGCAAGGTCTGCCTGTTGCTGATGCCGAAACCTATCATACGCGGATTTCGGAGGTTCATGGCGTTTATGTGGCGGAAATACTCCTGCTTGGCATCGTCGAAGTTGGACTGCGCTCCGGTGATGCAGGCTGAGCTGACCATATATACAAAACCGTCAGTATGTTCGTCAATGAACCGTATGCGCTCCTCGCTGGTCTCGGGAGTAATCATCATTATCACTCTGATGTCGTAACGGTCAGCAACAGGCTTCACATCGTCTAAATAGTCCCTGAAAGGAAGGTCAGGAATGATGACGCCACTAACACCGCTGTCTACACAGCTTCTGAAAAAATTGTCAATGCCATAATGCATGATGACGTTCAGATAGCCCATCAAAACCAGTGGGATGGTGACCATTGGCTTTATATCCTTGAGCTGCTGAAATATGTGCTGCAGGGTGATACCGTTGCGTAGGGCTGTGGTACCGGCACTCTGTATGACGGGGCCATCGGCGAGAGGGTCACTGAAGGGTATGCCTACCTCTATCATGTCTATGCCCCTGCGCTGCAACGTCAGTATCACGTCAGCAGTACCCTCAAGGGTAGGACAACCGGCACAGAAATATATCGAGAGCAGCTTGCGGTCTCCTCGCTCTGCGAAAAGCCTGTTTATCCTGTTCCTCGCAGACGCTACGTCTGCTGTTTTTCCTGTATTATTGTTGTTCTCCATATCTTATATCTTTATTTTTGTTTTATGGTATCAACAAACTGACGTACCTTTTCCACATCCTTTATGCCAGGACTGGTCTCGAACCTGCTGTTGATGTCTATTCCTGCCAATTGGGGATGGTTGTATCTTAGCACACGTCCGGCATCATCCGGGCCTATGCCCCCACTAAGAAGGAACGGAACATTGCCCGTATATGCCTCCAGTACCGACCAGTCGAACTGCTCGCCGCTACCGCCAACCTTTGGAGTACGGGTGTCGAAGAGGAACATGTCTACACAGCCCTCATAGTCTCGGCATCGCTCCACGTCATCGGCACAGCCAACGCTGACAGCCTTTATAATCTTTATGCCAGGACGTATGTCTGGGTCAAGTGTACGTCTGAGGTTGTCTATCATCGTAGGACTCTCGTGGCCATGCAGCTGCACATAGTCAAGAGTGTAGTTGTAGACTCTGGTAACAATGTTCTGTGGCATCTCGTCAACGAATACTCCCACGAGCTTGGGCCTTGCCAGACCACCATCAACGACTCCCTCGCCTGCCTTGTCGGGAATGATACCGCTGCGCGAGTTTATCATTCTGACATACCTTGGACTCTGCGGCCAGAATATCAGGCCTATCATATCCACGCCCAAGGCCGACACAGCACGAATATTATCGGCATCGCGCATGCCGCAAACCTTTATTATCATAGCTTTGACTTTAGTTGTGATATAAAACTGCCAAGTTCCTCGCCGGGACTGGCTGCCCTCATGAAATGCTCGCCAATGAGAAAACCTTTGAAGCCCTCCTGACGCAACCGGGCAATAGTGTCTGCACTTGATATGCCGCTCTCACTGACCTTGCAGCTTCCGGCCGGCAACTGATCGGCAAGCCTGAGGCTGTTCCGAACATCGGTATTGAATGTTCCCAGGTTGCGGTTGTTTATGCCGTACATGTCTGGCTCAAGGTCGGCCTGCTCGAAGTCACGCTCACCATGCAGCTCCAGAAGCACCTCAAGACCAAGGGCATGGGCCATGTCTATAAGCTTTTGGCAATGGCTCTTCTCAAGGACGGCTGCTATAAGAAGCACAGCAGAGGCACCGCAATGGCGAGCCTGCAACAGCTGATACTCATCTATTATGAAGTTCTTATACAGTATCGGCAACACTACCCCACTCTCTCGCGCGTACATTATATATTCGTCATATCCGCCGAAATACTTCGTATCCGTGAGTATGCTTATGGCAGCTGCCCCATTGGCCTGATATGCCAAGGGTATTACCTCTGCGCTGCCGTCCTGTCTTATCCATCCCTTTGACGGTGACTTGCGCTTGAACTCGGCAATGATGCCTGTACCGGAGTCCACAAGCGACTGCCTCATTGATGGGACTGGCGCATCAGCCAAAGAAAGCTTCTGTTCCACCATGGCGTAGAGTTTGCGCAAAGGCAGGACCTGCTTGAACGTCTCTACTTCCTGACGCTTGTTGGCGACTATCTCGCTCAGAATATCCTTTTCGTTCATACTTTTTTATTTATGGGGAAATTATGATGAGGAGTTATGATGGGCCTAATCTCAGCTATTAATCTCAGCAAACTTGCGGAAGGTGGCATATGCGCTGCCGCTGTCTATAGATTCCCTCGCTATAGCTATACACTCGCTAATGTCTTTCTGTCCCTTTTCCAAAACCTGAATGCCGAAAGCCGCATTGGCAAGCACCACATTCTTCTGTGCCTCCAAAGCCGTGTTCTGCAATACGGCATCGAAAATCTCAGCTGCCTCATCCTCATTGGCTCCACCAACGAGCTCTTCGGGAGTGGCATTGGCAAAGCCAAGGTCGGCAGGACTGAACACCTTCTCGTAGCTGTTGGTAGTGACCTTGAAGTCACCAGTGAGGCTTATCTCGTCATAGCCGTCGATACTGTTCACTATGCCATAGTCAATGCCCAATTTCTGGTACACCTGACTGTACAGGCGCATCTGGTCGAGATTGGCAACACCCAGCAGCTGGCATTGGGGCTGCGATGGATTTACTAAAGGACCAAGCAGGTTGAACACCGTCGGGAACTGCAAGGCCTTACGTATTGGGCCGACAAACTTCATGGCACTTGCGAAGAGCTGTGCGTGCAGATATACGATACCACACTCGTTGATGCTGCGGTTGAGCTTGTCGGTATCTGCGGTGAACACCACACCATGGTGCCTGATGACATTCGATGCCCCACTCACGGATGTTGCCGCATAGTTGCCGTGTTTGGCCACCCTATATCCAGCACCGGCAATGACGAAGCAGGCCGTAGTGGAGATGTTGAAAGTATTCTTGCGGTCGCCACCCGTACCGACAACGTCTATATACCTGTCGCAGTCGAGCAAGGCCGGGACACCCGTGGCCAGTATGCCATCCCTAAATCCCAACAGCTCGTCTACGCTTACACCACGCATCTGCAAACCGGTCAGCAGAGCTGTAATCTGCTCATTAGGAATCTCCTCCCTTGTAATGGCTAATATGATGTCGCGGGTTTCCTCTCGGGTCAGCTCCTCGTGTCCAAGCATCTTGTCCAAAATCTCTTTCATTGCCATAATAACAGTCTCCTATAACGTTAATGTTTATAATTCAAAAAATAAGGCCTGTCGTAAGAACGGCAGGCCTTCTGTATTTCACTTATGGAATAACTACACGGCTTAGCGACTCACGACTATTGAAATCTTGAGCTACGCCACCACCATGCGAGAGATACCATAATATTTTTCATTATATTATTATTTTGATTGTTTGAACTTATGTTCGTTTGCAAAAGTACACTTTTTCTTTCAATCTGCAAATTATTAAGGTAGAAAAATATCAATAGGCTACATTTTTAACATATACACATTATTATAATATCTATACATAAACAAAATATTTTGGTTCATCCGACATTTCGTGTGATACCCAATAGCAGTGTGGTCTGTATTTGTTACCTTCATAGCCGATAATGTTATAAATCTTGTCTGTGGCGTATTCATATTTGCGGTTCATGCCATATCTCGAGTGACAATATATTGTTGCGTGGTCAATGCATATATATATCATAGCCGATAAGGTTAATAACCTTAGGGGCTTAAGGTTATTAACCTTTCAGCCTTAAGGTTATTAACCTTATCAAGGACGCAAACGTATTCATGTCCTATGGCAAACTATTTCACCCACTTCAGTTAATAATATACTTCAGGAATAATATATAATAATGCGTCACTCCATATTTCTGACGAACCAATATTTTTTTTTCTTTCTATGAAATAAAACCGAATGCGCTTCGTTTAGATTATGTAAACAAACAAATGCATGCCTATGAAATACTTTACTTCAGAAGAAGCTAATCCGTCCGAGAATACACTGAACATCATCAGACAGATAGCACACACTTACCGGGTCTTCAGACTAAACGGCAGAAACGAGGTCTATTGTCTAAACTGATTATTGGCAAATGGAAACTATCATTTCACCATCATTGCTGGCCGCCAACTTCCTTGACCTGAAAGGGGAGATGGAGATGATAAACAATAGCGAGGCCGACTGGCTGCATCTTGATGTCATGGACGGAGTCTTTGTACCCAACATCTCATTCGGCTTTCCTGTCATAGAGGCCGTGGCAAAGGTATGCAGGAAGCCACTGGACGTACATTTCATGATTGTGCAGCCCGAACGTTACGTACAACAGGCAGCCAAGGCAGGCGCCATGCTCATGAATGTACACTACGAGGCATGCACACACCTGCACCGCACCATACAGGAAATTCATGCGGCAGGCATGAAAGCAGGCGTAACGCTCAATCCCTCTACTCCAGTATCTGTGCTCGAAGAGATTATCCGCGATGTCGACATGGTGTTGCTTATGAGCGTGAACCCAGGCTTCGGAGGCCAGAAGTTCATCGAGAACACCATTGACAAGGTTAGACGGTTAAAGGAACTGATAGAGAAGACTGGCAGCAAAGCTCTAATTGAAGTTGACGGAGGAGTACAGCAAGACACAGCCCCACGACTTGTCGAGGCAGGTGTAGACGTACTGGTAAGCGGCAGCTATGTATTCAAGGCTACTGACCCAATAGCAACCATACACTGGCTGAAGGGACTGAAGAAATAGTAGATATGGACAGCTCCTCCCTTAAGGTAGGCTTCCCTCAGACCTTTGTCCTTAGACCTTAGACCTTCGACCTCAGGCTCAATAAAGCTCCAGCTGCAGCTCATGCTCTCTGGCCATCCTCCGCATGTTCAGAATGGCATACCTCATACGACCAAGAGCGGTATTGATACTCACATTAGTACATTCGGCTATCTCCTTGAACGACAGCTGCTGGTAATAGCGCATATAAACGACCTCGCGCTGCGGTGTAGGCAGAAGGTTCATTATCTTCTTCACGTCACGCATAACCTGATCGTTTACATACTTGCACTCTATATTGGTGTCAAGAAGCTCGTCATTGCCAAGGTTTGACAAGTCATTGTTGTCTGCCGGCTCTACAACCTTCTCCGACCTGCGCTCACGGTAGCTGTCCATAATAACATTGTGGGCAATACGCACCAGCCAAGCCCCAAACTTGCCCGTGGTGGCGTAGCGCCCCTGCTGTAGTTTGGAGATAACCTTTACGAAAGTCTCCTGAAACACATCCTCAGCCTTCTCGCGGTCACGGACAACGAAAAGGATGTACGAGAACAATTTAGACTGATTGCGTGACAATAGTAAATCAAACGCCTTGTTGTTACCATCAGCATATGCCAATGCCAACTCCTCATCGGTCATTTCTGAAAGATTCTTCATTTCTTAATATTTTTTTATTAAGTAAATGTCTTTTCTATAGGCGTTCGGTTTTGGTTAATATACAATTAATAAACTGAAGATAGAGCGCAAAAGCCAATCTGACAGACTATATGCAAAAGCCTTAAAAGACCAATAGCTAACTCCATCTGCTGCAAAGGTAGATATTTTTTTTGTAACAAACAAACTTTTAACAAAAAAAAGAGGTTGGTGCAGGATGCTACCAACCTCGAGGGAAGGATTTCGTAAATATCGAAATCAAAAATACGTTCGCAAATATAAAACTTAATAAGGACAATTCCAAATTTTATCCGAACAATAACCGTTTTTTAACACAAATATACAATTTCGCACAAAAAAAACGCAGGCATACCGCCCCACCCTCATGCCCAAACAATATACGAATGTTATTCAAATGTCATTCGAACATTCGGCGAATTGAAATGACAAAGTCCGTCAACCATTATTTCGAACAGATGTTTTTACGTTTTGGATGTAACGGGGGGCCATTTTAACTGAATCCCTTTGCATCGACCATCTAACACCTTTGCATCTGTCAGGTTTACGCATGAGTGATATCCAGCTAATAATAGTCTGTATCATATTAGGCGCTTAGTTGCGGATTTGAGGATTATTTGATTTTATAGAACTTGTTTCTTGTTGATTGAATATTCACCATTCTATCAGTTTTATCTCTTTATCATATTTATGCAACAAATCATGTCCATAACCATCAACAGAAAGAACTCCATTATTTAAATCACCAATACTGATACTTAGAAAAGGATGGTCAAGGAAATCAGTTATTAAGATTTGATTGTCTACAATAACGATATTTCGAAAATCCTTTTCGTAACATATTTCATCTGGATATGTCCTGAAGAGGACATCCTTTAGTTTCACAATATTTTTCTTTGCATTAAGAGCCTCTATTGACAACGTAAAGTCGGTGGAAGTAAATGTGCATTGAAAAATCACATACAAATCAAGTTCTCTGAAAAGTTTCTTCTTCCAAATCCACTCATTTTTATAATTATTCTCACGGAAATCACGATGTAACGACAACAGAATATCCTGCCCTATTTCAAAACCTTCTGCCTTAGCATATTCATAACCTCTTTCGTAAAGTTCAAGATATGCTTCAAACCGCTCTTCACGATTTTTCAGCATCAACAATTTTGCTATATCTTCTTTTGTAAAATGCAAGAATATCTCCAGCACAGCGTCACATCTATCTATCTTTATGCTATTATCATCAGGTGTCAATCTGATTGATAGCATTGTGATTCCGAAACTGTTCTCAATTTTATATTTCCGTATAGCTTTTGATAAATAATTTGCAATGAACCTACAATTTGATGCAAAATTATAGGCAAATCGCATGTTATCGGAGTAATACTGTTCGTGATAACAGTCTATTCTCAAATTAAGGTATCGTAATTTCATCAATTTATAGTATTTGATATTTATCTTTATTAGCTTGCCCAATATGATATCCGTCTATTATGTCTGAACCATATGTCAATAGGCCCATGATGCATAAAAAGACATGTCCTACAGGTTTTGAGGCAATTATATTTAAAATGCCTCTTCAGGACTATTTCTTTTTTTCAAAGACAGAACATATATATCACCACTCTCATTTTCTAACTCCATATATATTTTATTATTGTGACAAAACATATTTCTTATCAATAATTGTAGGTTTCTCTTTTGGAAAAATATTCTGCTTACGTTGTTGATTTTTACCTTTTTCCTTTTATACAACCAATCAAAAGTTTTTCTTTTGCCATTCTCGTAAAACACCCCCTTTCCATCTGACTCAAAACATATAAGTGGTACTTCTTCGCAAGTATGTTGCGACAATTTCTCACCCGATTTTGTTCGTTTTTTATAAATGATAGTCTGAAAATACGAGCTACCATAAAGGCTTTCAACATTCATTTCCACAGAATGGTAACCATCGTTTGAAGAAATGATATTTTCTGCCAATGAATCACCATTTGAGCAAATCTTGTTTCTCAAACAATCATATTCTTCGAACGACATATTTACATGAGATAATATTGAATCGGAAAAAGCGACACCCTCCATATTATTCTCGTGCATAAGGTAGTTAATAACAGCAAGGGAGTAAGTAACAAAATGAGCATCTTCCATACATACTCTATTTTTATAAGACAACCATTCTTCCAGATATTCTTTCATTTTATTGGAAGGTGTACGAAAAAAATACAGGCTATCACCGTTGACAGCAAATAATTTCAAAGGAAAATGCGGTCCCATGCCTTTGTATGAATAGATTCCATCCTGAAACTCGAAATCATCATATACACACATATTGTACACATTCTTGCCAGCACCAGCATCAACACGGCCGTATTTGCAGTTGATAATATCAGAAATACTGTCTGGCACATTAACCCATTGAAATGGATATCTTTGGGCTAACGTTTGCTGTACAGACTGCATCACAAATAATAAAACAAGAATATATCTCATCATTTCTCCTCTAATTCATGTCGAACTTGTTTTTTTATCTCGCGTGGTAAGACCTCCCTGTCAGGGCGTGGTTTTCCTCCATGTTTAACTTCATATTTTATATCTGCATCTATTTCAGTTATATTAGTACAATGAACGGTTTCATGAGACATAACAATACCCAATGCTTCATCTTCTGGCAAACCTTCATACTTTAGACCAGAATCAGACCGTATAGATTCTTTTATACTCCCAAAATAAATCTTTATATTTGCATCATTTAGTCTATATTGACCATTTACAAAATATCTCCCATAATTCTATTCTTATCAAAATTACCTTGAATTGTTTCTCCATAAGTCATACTATTTTTTTCATTTTTTATTTCATTTGTCATTTCTATGTGTATTTTTGTACTTGAATTAATTAAATTTTGTAATTGTCCTATCCCGATTCTAGTCATAGACAGGTGATCACCGCAATATACACCCTCACCTTCAAACTCTATGTATAGAGAATCACCATACACAATTGGATATTTCATATTATGAAGTGGAATAGAGTAGCTGATTATTTCCAATGGAGATTCTTTGCCAACTTGCAAAAGAGTATCACCCTTAAAAGTATAATAATTTATGCACTTGTCGCCAAAAATCATTATTTGTCCCATACTATCAACATTGCACTGTAATATTATGGCTTCTCTAAATACTTCAATTCAGAAAAATCCCAAATACAGTCAACACCACATTCGCCAGGATAGACACCTTCCGCACGTGTTAACATATATATTCCAATGTTCCCTTTCAAAACCGCATCGCAAGCGGATGTCATACTTGGTATAAACACAAGTAGGAACAACAGAAGCTGTTTAGTTACTGATTTTATCATTTTTACACCATATTTTGACGAGATGATAATTCTGTTTTGTAAACCTTGCGGTTAATCTATTGCAAACTTACAAAAAAGAAACAGATATACAAAATTGGAAAGAAGAAAACTTCAATATTATCTTCATTTTCAACATTGGCATCTCAACAACCAGCTTACGCATCAGCAAGTTGACAATTAATTTATAGGGTGTACAGTTTGATGTAAGAAAATCAGTAGCAACGCCTTGAGCCAAAGGTCGCCGGCTGCAAGGAAAGGCAAAGGGCAAAAGCGTTATTTGGCCTGCTGTTATCTACGCTTTTGCGCTTACAGCGCAACAATTACCGACATGAACTTCAGGATTAGGATATTCAATTTTTGCACATCAAACTGTACACCCTAATTAATTTACGTAAATTAACGAATTTCCCAACAAAGTTTCCATAATATTTTCATATCTTTGCAGAAACTTTGAAAGCTAAGACACTTACGAACTAATCAAATACTTTATAATGAAACAGATTATTTCAACACTACTTCTATTGCTTTCAATACCTGTATGCGTGATGGCACAGGGATGGAACGAGAGCGAGTACAAACAAATCGAGAGCAGCATCAGGATGCCGGAGTTCCCAAACAAGAGCTTTAGCATCAAACAGTTTGGCGCCAAGGTCAATGCCACGGCAGCCGCCAACCAGAAGGCCATAAACAGGGCCATATCCACATGCTCGGCTAAAGGCGGCGGCACCGTTGTCATTCCTGCCGGCACATGGAACACGGGAGCACTGAGGATGAAGAGCCACGTGAACCTCCACCTTGAGGAGGGTGCGACACTGCTCTTCGCATTCCAACCGGACCTATACCCCATGGTGAAGACATCGTGGGAAGGACTAGGCTGCTGGAACTACTCTCCCTGCATCTATGCCTATGAGGAGACTGACGTTGCCATTACGGGTAAGGGAACCATAGACGGTAACGGAAGCCGTGAGACATGGTGGCCGTGGTGCGGAGCGACAAAGTTCGGATATGTAGAGGGCGAGACCAAGGAGTCGCAGAAGCTTGGCAGCAGGGCACAGCTACTGAAATATGCCGAGGACGGAGTGCCTGAGGACGAACGCAAGTTCGGCAAGGGACAAGGACTGAGACCGCAGCTCATCAACTTCAACCGCTGCGACGGTATTCTCATAAAGGACGTGAAGATGACCAACTCACCTTTCTGGGTAATCCACCCATTGCTGTCAAAAAACATAACCGTTGACGGAGTATACATCTGGAATGAAGGACCTAACGGCGACGGATGCGACCCCGAGGCATGCGAGAACGTACTGATACAGAACTGCACTTTCCATACGGGCGACGACTGTATAGCCATAAAGAGCGGACGCAACAACGACGGACGTCTGTGGAACACGCCAAGCAAAAACATCATAATACGCAACTGCAAGATGGAGGACGGACACGGAGGAGTGGTGATTGGCTCCGAAATTTCGGGCGGATGCCAGAACGTGTATGCAGAGAACTGTCACATGGACTCTCCCGACCTCGACCGCGTACTGCGCATAAAGACCAACAACTGCCGCGGTGGCCTCATCGAGAACATCAACATGAGGAATGTCACAGTAGGACAGTGCCGTGAGGCCGTGCTGAAGATAAACCTCGACTACGAGCCAAAAGAGCTGTGCTACCGCGGTTTCCAGCCTACAGTGAGAAAGGTGTACATGGAGAACGTCACCTGCCAGAAGAGCAACTACGGCGTGCTGATTATCGGACTTAACGAGATTGAGAACGTATACGACATAACGGTAAAGGACTGCAAGTTCGAGGGTGTGGTGAAAAAGCCTGTACAGGTGACGGGCAAGACACGCAACGTGAAATACGACAACCTGTTCATCAACGGACAGCTGATACTGACCGATGCCGACAAGCCTTACAAGAACTACTCGCAGTGGATGACATGGTCGGAGATGAAGCGCAACCCAAAGAGCTTCCTGCTGGACTTCTCGAAGAAACCGAAATGGAGCTACGTGATGGGCATAGAGATGGAGAGCATGCTCGACACCTACCTGAGATATAAAGACGAGAAGGTGATAGAATACCTCTGCGAATACCCCGACACGATGATTGATGCCGACGGCAACATAACCGGCTACAAGCTGGAGGACTACAACCTCGACAACGTACGCACGGCAAAGTTCATCTACCGCATGAACCGCCTCTTCCCTGCCGAAAACCTCGACAAGGCCATCAACACCTTGTTCAGCCAGCTTGAGCAGCAGCCGCGCACCAACGAGGGAGTGTGGTGGCACAAGGCTATCTACGCCAATCAGGTATGGCTCGACGGCATCTTCATGGGACTGCCGTTCTACAGCCTTGCAGCGCCATCTGTAAAGGGTATGAAGAAAGCACAGGAGAAGTACTGGAAGGATGCCATAGACCAGATTGTGAAGACCGACAAGCGTACATACGATGAGAAGACAAACCTATGGAAGCATGCCTGGGACGAGACACACACAGCCTTCTGGGCAGACAAGGAAACAGGACAGAGCAAGCACACATGGGCAAGGGCCCTGGGATGGTATGTCATGGCAATGACCGAGGTGCTCGACGTGCTGCCTGCCGACTATCCAGGACGCAACGATGTTGTCGCACTGCTTGAGAAGACCATGAAGTCGGTGGTTGACTATCAGGACAAGAATACTGGTGTATGGTACGACGTGCTCGATGTGAAGGACGAGCGTAACTACCTGGAAGCCACGGCATCATCAATGTTTGCCTACGTTATGCTTAAAGGTGTGCGCAAAGGGTATCTGCCCAAGGAATACCGCAAGGCTGGTGTGAAGGCTTTCAACGGAATAGTAGAGAACTTCATACGCGTCAATGGCGACAAGACCATATCTCTTACCAACTGCTGCTCGGTATCGGGACTCGGTCCCGCACCAGGCCCATACGTAAAGAAACCCAACTTCAAGCGTGACGGCAGCTTCGACTACTACATGAGCGAGCCTATTAGAGACAACGACGCCAAGGGCGTAGGACCATTCATTTGGGCTGCACTCGAAATGGAATGCATGCCGGCTGAGTAATGCCAGAAAACAAGCTACTTAAAAACTAAAACTACACATTATTATATATAAAGATGAAAAGGATAATGACAACTATGGTTGCCGCTGCCATGTTCTCGGTTGTGGCAACAGCACAGACACCGGCTTTCCCTGGCGCTGAGGGATTTGCAAGATACACCACTACCGGAGGAAGGGGTGGAAAGGTACTCCATGTAACCAATCTTAACGACTCAGGCACAGGGTCTTTGCGTGAAGCACTGCAGAACACTTCGGGAAAGCGTATCATTGTATTTGACGTGTCGGGTACAATAGCTCTGAAAAGCAACCTTATCATAAAGTATGGCGACGTGACCATAGAGGGACAGACTGCCCCAGGTGACGGCATCACCATCCGTGACTATTCTTTGGAGAATAAGGCAAGCAACGTGATAGTAAGGTTCATAAGGGTAAGACGAGGCAACGCTGTCGACGTGAACGACGGTGCCGACGCCTTCTGGGGGAAGAACAGAAGCAACATCATCATAGACCACTGCTCTCTGAGCTGGAGCATCGACGAGACTGCATCGTTCTACGACAACAAGAACTTCACCATGCAATGGTGTACCATTGCCGAGAGTCTCAACAATGCAGGCCACGAGAAGGGAGCACACGGCTACGGAGGTATATGGGGAGGAAAGAGCGCATCGTTCCACCATAACCTGTTGGCACACCACACCAACCGCTGTCCACGTCTTAACGGTGCCAGATACGGATGGGGAGGTTCTGCAGTAGACAACTATGCCAGCAGCATCCTTGCAGAGCAAGTGGACCTGAGAAACAACGTCATGTATAACTGGGGACAGGGAAATGGTGCGTATGCAGGCATGGGCGGCTACCATAACATAGTAAACAACTACTACAAGTACGGACCAGCCACAAAGAACAAGTACCGTGTGTTCCAGTGCGGACATACATCAAACGCTTCGGGCGAGGTAATACCGGAAAACACATACGGACATTTCTACATCAACGGAAACTACGTTAGGGACAAGGGCGAGAACTATGACTGGAATGGTGTCATCGTCGATGACGGCAACGCCACCGTATGGGACACCATACGCCTGAGCGAGCCTATACCATCAGGTACTGTCACCACTCATTCTGCCCAGAAGGCGTTCGACAAGGTATTGGCCTATGCTGGGGCATCGTATAAGAGAGATGCCGTGGACGTAAGGTATGCCGATGAAGCAAAGAACGGTACGGCCACATATAAAGGCAGCGTGACCAAGCTTGCCGGTATCATAGACACTCAGGACGACGTGCAGGGATGGCCAACGCTGAAGTCGAAGACAAAGCTGACAGACTCCGACAACGACGGCATGCCCGACATCTGGGAGACGGCAAACGGCCTGAACCCCAACGATGCCGCAGACGCTTCTACCTACACCATAGACAAGAAAGGCTATTACACGAATATTGAAGTATACTGCAACGCTCTTGTAGAAGACCTGATGAAAGCTGGCAACACCGACGCTATCGATGCCGTAGATGAATACTATCCCGAGACACAGAAAGTGGAGGGCATACCATACTACGACGGTTCGGCTGCCGAAGGCGGATACGACAATGAGCCGGATGAGCCGGAACCTCCTGTAAATCCTGGTGACAATGAAACCGTAAGCTACACACTCTCTCAGACCACTTACAAAGAGAGCACTGCTACAGGAACATGGAGCTTCAGCAATGGCTTCACGGTGAGCAACAACAACAGCAAGGCATACCAGACCGGACAGGAAAACGGAATCAAATACTCGGCAAATGTACAATACACAATAGGTATTCCTGAAGACGCAACCTTAGACTCACTGACATTCGCAGGCTACGACAACTATCAGGAGGTGGATGCATACCTTGGAGAGCTGGCTGGCGAAACCTTCGACGCCACCAGCTATGTGTTTCCACAAAAGGATGCCGATGGCAACTATACAGTTGCCTCGCACACCGTGGTGCTTGACCAGCAGGCAACAGACTACATCACTTTCACCCCTAAAGGCAAACAGGTGGTGTGGGTGATTACACTGTTTGGCTCAAAGCAGGCTTCAGGCATCAGCGCCATTTCGGACGGTCAGGATGAGCAGCCAGCATACTACACCACACAAGGCATCAGAACATTGTCACCAAGAAAAGGCGTTGCAATCGTAAAAACAGGACAGAAAGCGGTAAAGAAGGTGATTTAATAATTATTTAATATCAAAAATACCAAAGGTATGATTATTTTGTATACCTTTGCAGTATCTAAGTAATAAACAATTAAACATCAACTAACATGAACAAATTTTTACGCTTTTCCGTTCTGGCCATATTGGCCATAGTCTGCAATGCCAGCTTTGCACAGACCGTTATCTGGCAAGAAGACTGGTCAACAGCCAAAAAAGACCAAACCCCTACAGAAGTAAAGCCCAACTACACATTTGACAATGGTGGTGGCACAACCAAAATCTACAACGAGGCTCTTGCTGGCGGTACAGCCCCTGAACTTCTTGTAGCAAAAAGCCAAGGCTCGTTTACTGCAAGCATCGACCTGAAGGGCGCAAGCGGCGACATGACACTGCGCTACAAGACAAACAAGACAATCGCTGTAACATCAGAGACAGAAGGTGTTAAAATCGGTGAAGCAACAAAGTCTGGCAACGACTATGAACTCACAGTCAATGTTCCTGCCAGTGTTGCAACTCTGTCACTTACTTTCACAAGCACTACAAAATCCAACGCCCGTCTCGACGATATCGTACTTTTCCAGGGCGAAGCAAAGAAGATGGCTGGTCTTTCATGGGGTACTGCATCAAGAGATGTCACAATAGGCTCAGAAGAGAACAACTTCCCCGTTCTCAGCAATGTAAACAACCTGCCTGTTACCTACACAGCTGTTCCTGATACAGCCGCAACAATTGACGCAACAGGTGCTATCACACTTATCAAGGCAGGTAAGGCTGTTATCTCAGCCATCTTTGAAGGCAACGACGAGTATGAGGCTCAGACCGTATCATATACTCTTACTGTAAAGGCTGCTGCTGAAGAGGGTGGTGGTGAGACTGTTGACATAAGCAACACACCCGAAACCGCCTACACAGTAGCAAAGGCTATCGAGCTTATCGCTGCAGGTGAAGGACTCAGCACAAAGGTATATGTTAAGGGTACAATCTCATACATAAAGGAGATTAGCACACAATACGGCAACGCTACCTACGATATATCTGACGATGGCACTACATCCAACGCTCTCACAGTATACCGTGGCTATTATCTGGGTGGCGAGAAATTCACAGCAGGTGATGAGCTGGAAGTAGGTGACGATGTAGTTGTTTATGGTCAGCTGAAACTTTACAACACCTCTAATCAGATCAACACAGGCAGCAGCATATACTCTGTCAACGGTGTTACAACAGGTGTAAACGGCATTACAACAGACGAGGCAGACACCAACGCCCCTGTATTCAACCTTGCCGGACAGCGAGTAAACGGCAACTTCAAGGGTGTCGTAATCAAGAACGGCAAGAAGTTCATGAACAGATAATAATCCTCTGCATACGCAGACAACAACTCCCCCACCCTCAACACTGGGGATGCATAATAAAGGGCCGCATCATTCTCCTTTGGAAATGATACGGCCCGTTTATTATGCAATACAACCGACTAAGGTGTCCAGTTTGTTAGGGTGTCCAATTTGATTTGCAAAAATTGAATATCCTAATTCTGAAGTTCATGTCAGTAATTGTCGCGCTGAACCAAAGGTCGCCGGCTGAACCAAAGGTCGCCGGCTGAAAGGAAAGGCAAAGGAAAGGCAAAGCGCAAAAGCGCATAGCCCAGGGTAAAGCGTAGCGACACCCTGGGTTATTTCGTGTAGTTGATGGTCGCCCTGCTAAGGGCAAAAACGTAGATAATGGCAGGACAGATAACGCTTTTGCGCTGTAAGCGCGGAATCGTTGAGATACCACAAAACTCGTTAGAGAACAGTTGTAAGGGTGGGATCTTTAGTTATCATTCTGTAATCGTTGCTCCCTTTGCTGTTGGAGGAATGTTTTGGATGTCTCCGTTGGCATTGTAGTAGAGCGGCTCGCAAATGACAGAACGACTATAGCTGGTGCCATCAGGCAGGCCACCGTTGTGCGAGAAAAAGAGCCACTGTCCCTTGAACTCAACTATGGCAGGATGGGTAGTGTTTGAGTTGCCCGCAATCTCGCTGATTACCCCTTTGTTCTCATAAGGTCCCCAGATGTTGTCTGCCACAGAGTATGCTATTTTCTCTGGCCATTCGGAGGCATATGTAAGATAGTACTTCCCTTGGTACTTATGCAACCAAGGAGCCTCAGTGAACGGTTGGTCTTCATTGATGGCAATGCGCTTGATAGGACCATCGATTTCAATCATATTATCCTTAAGTTTTGCCATATAGCATTCTCTATTTCCCCATATTATATATGGTGTACCGTCATCATCAATAAGTATGGCCGGATCAATGACACACCAACTATGTTTTGAGTCAAAGCAGTCCTCCTTAGTAAGCAGCGGTTTGCCGAGGGCATCCTTATAAGGACCAGTAATCTTGTCGCTGACGGCTACGCCAATGCCACACCAATTGGTAGATACATACCAGTAGTACCTGCCATCCTTGCCCTTGGCAACATGACCAGCATATGCCTGCTTGCTTTTAGCCCATTTGAAGTCATCAATATGCAGTGGCGATGGATGCTCTGTCCAGTTCTTCAAGTCTGTTGTGGAGTATAGCAGCCAATCTCGCATCACGTAGCCGTTCTGGTTACCCTCCATGTCGTGACCGGCAAAAAGCCAGAGAGTGTCGCCCTCTATCAATACAGCAGGATCGGCAGTGTGCTTGTCACGGAACAGGGGATTGCCATTGCTCTCAAATTGATGTGTAAGTACCCATCCCCATTTCTGCTGCAAACGTTGCAATTCGTCCTTGGTCACTGAAATAACGGAGCCATGACGGGGGAAGAAGTTCTTTCGGAACGACTGTGGTTCATTAGACCAGTTTATTATATCCTTGGAAGTCTGATACTCATAACGGCCACTACCATATAGGTCATACATAAGAATCCACTGTCCACTACCATCGTGTAGTGGGAAAACACTGCTTCCCTCCACATGAGTCTTGGTACCTGCATAGGCATCAAGATATTTAAAGTCCTCTTTCCACGGGCCGAGCAATTTCCTCGATGTAGCTTGCTGAATGCCGTTTTTCACTTCCTTGCCGTTATCATCCTTCGTATTGCCTTTATAATAGAGGTGGTAGAGACCATCCTTGTATATGATGTCGTTGTCTATGCTACCATACTTGGCCGAAAAGAGTTGCTTGGGCTCACTCTCGAATGCAGTGAAGTCTGAGTTCGCATAAGCATAGTAGGTGATAAGACTCCTACGGCCATCACCAGTGCGCTGAAGCGTGAAATATATCATGTACTTCTTGGCCTTTCTGTCATATATGGTCTGTGGTGCCCATACCCAGTAAGCATCGCTGAACTTTGGCCAGTCCTTGCCTAAATTAATCTTAGCATGCGACCAGTTGACGAGATCACTCGACTTCATGAGCACGATGCCAGGATTTTCTTTCCATCCGTTTTTAGCAGTGTTCATGTCTGTAGCCACTATATAGTAGCAGCCATCCTCGCCACGCAGGATATGAGGGTCGCGAATGCCTCCGCTTTCCGAGATACTGTCGCTGCCCACTACTGGCCTATTACCATTGAGAGCATACCAGTTACGGGCATCCTCGCTAACGGCGAAGCGCAACTGTTCTTGAAGGTTGTTATCTCCACCACCCTCAAAATAGGCAAAGAGATAACCAGCATAGGGGGCCACGTGCCTACTCTGTTTCTTAATTGCACTGGCACTGTAGGTCAGTGCTGCTAAGAGTACAATAACTGTAATTCTTTTCATGATTTAGGTTGTTTAAATGAATTGTGCCTGCTAAGATACGATTTTTATTTCTATTAGTCATACTAAATGACGATTTTTTATTGCAGCTCTTGTGCATTGGCAGCATTGCATATCTGTTTCATTTAGCAAGCATGGCATTTCCACATTATTATTTTATATATGGTTTTACAAATGGCCAATAACGGAAAAATGACGGGAAAACAGAAAAAAACATCAATAATATTTGGACAAATAAAGGATTTTTTCGTAAATTTGCAGAAATATCAAAAAACTATATTAATTAAATACTAATCTAACCAAATTTAAGTATGTCTGTTTATTTGAATAACATTCGAATGGCGCTGCTATCCCTATTCCTTCTTGTGGCATCGGGAACAATGACAGCCCAGACCATTACTGGTTCAGTAAAAGACAATACCGGCGAACCCGTTATTGGTGCAACTGTCGTGGAGCAGGGAGTAACCAACAACGGTACTGTAACCGATATTGATGGTAACTTCACTCTCAAGCTCAAAAGCAAGAGCAACAAGTTGGGTATTTCATACGTTGGTATGAAGTCCCAGGTAGTAAACGTAAGCGGCAAGAAGTCGGTGAGCATTACACTCGAAGACGATGCCACCAACCTCAACGACGTTGTTGTCATTGGTTACGGTGCCGTTAAGAAGAAAGACCTTACTGGTTCGGTTGCTACTGTCAACAGCAAGGCTCTGGCAGAGGTTCCTGTAGCATCAGCAACAGAGGCCCTGACAGGTAAGATGGCTGGTGTGCAGGTAACGACTACAGAAGGTTCTCCTGATGCAGAAGTGAAAATCAGGGTTCGTGGTGGAGGTTCTATCACACAGAGCAACGACCCATTATACATTGTTGACGGCTTCCCTGTAGAAACCATCAGCGACATTCCTGCTACCGACATCGAGGACATCACAGTACTGAAGGACGCATCCTCAACAGCCATCTACGGTTCGCGTGGTGCCAATGGTGTTATCCTCGTTACCACCAAGAGCGGCAAGAGCGGCAAGGTGAATGTCAGCTACAACGCATACTACAGCTGGAAGACCATAGCCAAGAAGTTCGATGTTCTGGACACTTATGACTATGCCAAGTGGCAGTATGAGCTTGCTCTGCTTAAGAACGAGAACGACCTCAGCTCGTACACACAGTATTTCGGCGAATATCAGGACATGGATCTCTACAAGGGTATAGAAGGAAATGACTGGCAGGATGTTGTATATGGCCGTACAGGAAACACCTTCAACCATAACGTAAACATCACTGGCGGTACAGACCAAGTGAAGTATGCATTCAGCTATGCTCACATGAACGACAAAGCCATTCAGATTGGTTCCGGTTACAAGCGCGACAACTTCAGCCTGAAACTGAATACAAAACCTACAAAACGTACTACTCTCGACTTCCAGGCCAGATACTCAGACATTGACGTTAAGGGTGGTGGCGCTCAGGATGCAGCCGGAGCATACGATACCGACCGTCGTCTGAAGTACTCTGTTATCTACACTCCTATTCCCCTTGCCAATCTTGACTCTTCGGCAGGTGCTGCAGACGATGACTTCGGCAACCTCTACAACCCTGTTGAAGCTCAATATGACAACGACAAGAGGACCGAGAAGAAGACTTTGAATATTGCTGCCGCATTCGGTTGGGAGATTATTGACAACCTCCGCCTGAAAACAGAATTCGGATATGACGACTTCAACCAGTACGACAAGAGGTTCTTCGGTCTTACCACTTATTACGTAAAGAACGTACCGGCGTCAGACAATCAGAATATGCCTGCCATACGTCTGATAGACACAAACCGTCACCGTTTCCGCAGTACTAATACCGTGAACTACGACTTCAAGAAAATACTGAAGTCTGATGACCACAGCCTCAACCTTCTCGTTGGCCACGAATATGTGATCACAAAAAAGAGAACCAACACTAATGAGTCTCATGGATTCCCTACAGACTTCGATGCCGACATGGCATGGAAGCTCACTTCTCAGGGCACACCATATATGATAGACGATGTATATAGTGCAGACGACAAGCTGCTGTCGTTCTTCGGCCGCGCCAACTACAACTACAAAGACAAGTATCTGTTTAGTGCAACATTCCGTGCCGATGCTTCTTCAAAGTTTGCAAGCAACAATCGTTGGGGCTACTTCCCATCTGCAGCCATTGCATGGCGTATTTCTTCCGAGCCTTTCATGAAAAATACAAAGAGCTGGCTTGACGACCTTAAGCTTCGCATGTCTTACGGTACAGCTGGTAACAACAACATCCCGGTAGGACAGCTCTCTCAGATGTATGAGCTAAAGACCTCATCATGGGTAAATAATTTCACCAGTTTCTGGGCACCATCAAAGACGATGGCCAACCCCGACCTGAAATGGGAAACAACAATTACCCGCAACGTCGGTCTTGACTTCACACTCTTTGGCGGTAAGTTGAGCGGTAACCTCGAAGCTTATATCAACAACACCAAGGACCTGCTCATAGCATTCCCCGTTGGCGGTACAGGCTATGACTCACAGTATCGCAACATGGGCGAGACTGAGAACAAAGGTTTTGAGGCAACGCTTACATGGCATGCAGTAAACAAGAAGGACTGGGGTATTGACATTAATGGCAATATCGGTTTCAACAAGAACAAGATTAAGGATCTCGGTGCCATGGAAGACTTTGGCTGGAACAGCCGATGGGCTTCTACCGAAATCGGACAGGACTACTGGCTTGCCGTTGGTCACTCTGTAGGACAGATACGTGGCTATCAAAATGCAGGCCGCTACGAGGTAGACGACTTCACAGGCTATGACAGCAAGACTGGCAAGTGGATTCTGAAGGAGGGTGTTCCAGACGCTACACCTGTTATAGGTACTGTCCGTCCAGGCTCCTTGAAACTTGTTGACCAGCCAACAGAAGAAGGCGGTGTTGGCAACGGTACTATCGGTGAGGAGGACAATGTCATCATTGGCGATGTGAACCCGGATTTCACAGGAGGTTTTGGAATCAATGTCCGCGCTTACGGCTTCGACTTGTCTGCTCAGTTCAACTTCAGCGTAGGCAACGAGATTTACAACGCCAACAAGATTGAATTCACATCTACAGGTAAGTACCAGTATCGTAACATGATTACCGAAATGGCTGACGGCAAGCGTTGGACCAACCTCAATGAGGATGGTACTCTCTGCAACGACCCTGCCAAGCTTGCCGAGATGAACAAGAACACCACCATGTGGTCACCATACATGAGCAAGATGGTGCTTACCGACTGGGCTATCGAGGATGCTTCTTTCCTCCGACTGAACACACTCTCACTCGGTTACACTCTTCCTACAAGCCTGACAAAGAAGGTAGGCATAAACAGCCTCCGCTTCTATGTTACCGCTTACAACGTGTTTACCATCACAGGCTACAGTGGTGTTGACCCAGAGTCAGACTGTATACGCACCACAGCCCTCACTCCTTGCGTTGACTACTCAGGCTATCCACGCAGCCGCTCATTCGTAATAGGTATGAACCTGAACTTCTAATATATAAATAAGATATAATATGAACAATTATATAAAATCATCGGTTATCGCAATGTCACTTGCTGCAATAGTCAGCTCGTGTGACATGGATGCGCCAACAATTTCCACCTTGGATGAGTCATCAGTGTTCTCAACCTACTCACTTGCCGAAGCCGAGGTGATGTCAATACATATCTCCTTCGGCGAGACCAACTCTTATCGTGGTAGATTCCTGCCTTACTATGGACTTAACACCGACCTCGAGACTGGTAGCGGAACATATCCCTCACTCAAGGACCAGGCAACAGACAAGCAGAGTCTCTGGAACTATTCTACTCTGTCTACCAACGGACAGATGAATACCGACAACAATGCTTATGCGAAATTCTACGAGGGTATTGAGCGTGCCAACCTTGCTATCGAGGGAATACGCAAACATGGTAATATAGAGCATAACAAGGATATGGCTCACCTTCTCGGCGAAGCTCTCACATTGCGTGCCGTCGTATATAACGACCTCGTAAAGGCTTGGGGTGACGTTCCCGCTCGCTTTGTGCCGAACAATCCTACTAATGTGTATATGCCACGTGCCAATAAGGACTCTATCTACAAGCAGCTCCTTGCCGACCTCGCTGAGGCTGAGCAGTATTGCTACTGGCCAAAGGAAAGCTCCATCACCAAGTCTACCGAGCGTGTGAGCAAGGCTTTCGTAAAGGGTCTTCGCGCCCGTATCGCCCTCTATGCTTGTGGTTTTGCTCTCCGTAGCGACGGCTACCGTCGTTCTAACGATCCTGAACTCTCTCAGGACAAGATGATGCAGATTGTGAAGGATGAATGTATCGACATCATCAACCAGGGCAGCAACAAACTCGGCGACTTCAAGTCAAACTTCGTGAAGCTCTGTCAGGATAACGTCACTGCTGGCGACGAGTCGCTTTGGGAAATTCCTTTCTCCGATGGTCGTGGACGTGTACTCTACACATGGGGTGTAAAGCACAATGCCAAGGACCAATATACCCAGCAGGCTCAGGGTGGCGTAAACGGCCCGATGCCTTACCTCTACTATGACTACGATGTTGACGACATCCGCCGCGATATCACCTGCGTACCTTACGACTGGAGCAAGGAGCTCACAGAGGGCAAGTCTCATCAGCAACTCCGCGCCATCAACAAGTGGTGCTTCGGCAAGCTCCGCTATGAGTGGATGAAGCGTATCGTTACATCTACCAACGACGACGGTGTCAACTGGCAGTACATGCGTCTTGCTGACGTTTATCTCATGGCTGCAGAGGCTGTCAACTATCTCGATGGAGCAGCTGCTGCATGGAAATACATGAAGCCGGTACTCGACCGTGCCCTTCCTGCAGAGAAGGTTGCAGCTCTTCAGACGAAATATACCGCAAGCAAGGAGGCATTCCAGGCTGGTATCGTTGAGCAGCGTGCATTTGAGTTCGCAGGCGAGGCTCTCCGCAAGGCCGACCTCGTGCGCTGGGGTATCATCGACCAGAAGATGGCTGAGTGCAAGCAGAAGCTTACTGACCTCGCTAACCGTCAGGGTGCATACGCCGACCTGCCAGTGAAGATTTACTATAAGCTGGCTGACGATGGTGAGACTATTATGATCTACGGTCTCAACCATGGCGATACCGACGACCAGGGCTCAAACCTCAAGGAAGAAGGCTACACAGCCAAAGACTGGTTTGTGGCAAGCAAGGATGGTTCAAATATCATTGCCGAAGACTATATAGAAGGTATATACGTTAAGCAGCCAAGTCTCAACTACCTCTGGCCTATCTGGCAGACATTCATTGACAAGAGCAATAACATGCTCAACAACGATGGCAACCTCGGACAGTTGTAATATTGTGAATTATAAAAAAGAAACGCAAAATATGAAACACATAGCATTATATACAATGATGTTCGGGCTGGGTACACTGGCCCTAACATCTTGCGACGACGCAATGGACGAGATAACAAGCATTGTTCTCAACCGCGACTTCGCACCAATAGGGCTTGAGGCGAAGAGTGCCACTGAGAACAGCATTACTCTCGAATGGACAAAATCACACGACAACGTGACATATACCATTGAGCTATTTGCTGACGACAGCCTTACTTTCGAAGGGACGGCATCAAACACCTATACTGATATTGAGGCCACTAAGCTGAAGATATCGGGACTGGTCTATGACACTAAATATTCCGCACGTGTCATGACGATAGACAATGATGACCCCAATCGCAATTCAAAGTGGAGCAACGTGTTCTTCCGTACATCAGCACAGCAGATTTTCGAAACTCCCACAGAGAACGACATCGCAGACCGCAGCGTCATTATGACCTGGCCTGCAGGCGAAGCTGCCACAACGGTAAGGGTGTATGTTGACGACAACCTGGTGAAGGAACAGCCTGTAACAGCCGATGAGGTTAACGAAGGCAAAGTTGTCGTTACAGGTCTTGAGCCAGAGACCGCTTATACCATCCGGCTCTATAATGGTGAGAAGCAGCGTGGCTCAAAAGACATCACCACTATCGCCGACCTCAATGGCGCTACGCTCGTACATGAGGGTGACGACCTACGCACACTGATAGAGGCGGCCAACGACGGTGATGTATTTGCACTATATGGCGGTACACATATCATTCCTGACAGCGATACTGAAGGCAAGGCAAGCTCTGTAAAGGTAACCAAGAGCATCACCATCAAGGGTATCTATCCTACCAACGTTCCTGTAATAAAAGGCCGTTTCGAAATCTACGACGGTGCCTCACTTGACATTAGCCAGGTTGTTATAGACGGTATCGACAACTCTACTACCGACCAGGCATTCAACTTCAAGACTGCTGACGCTACTTATCCACGGCTCAGAGTAGAGAACGCCGAGATAAAGAACTTCGGCAAGGGTGTATACTATCTCAATGTAGCAGCTACCGTTCAGGAACTGACATTCTACAACTGTCTCATCCACGACATCGTATGCGACGGAGGTGACATGTTCGACTGCCGCAAGGGTCGCATCGACGCTCTCAACTTCCAGCAATGTACCATCTACAACAGTGCAGCTGCCCGTGACTTCATCCGCATGGACGATGCATCTGCTCTTGGCGGTACTCCTACCATTACTGTTGACCACTGTACTATCGATGGTTGTGCTAACGGTGGCAAGCGTCTGCTCTATGTACGCTATGTAGGCAACGTAATAAACTGGACCAACAACATCGTGACAAATACAGGTGCCGTATGGAGCAACCAGTCTAAGACCGGAGTTCCTCAGTTCCAGAACAACGTATACTTCAACTGTGCCAAGCTCAACATCGCTGACGTAGAGGGCAAGACCAACATGTTCGCCGACGAGGCTGGCAAGGAAGCCAACCCGCAATACAAGGATGCTGCCAACGGCGACTTCACCGTGGGCAACGAGAGCGTAAGCAAGCTCGGCGTAGGTGACCCGCGCTGGAACAAGTAATAAGTAATAAGTAATAAGTATTAATAATTACCGAATTACAACTGACTACCCTTTGGACTATATTAATATTCAATTCACACAGTTGATTATTTAAATAGCCCAAAGGGTTTTCTAATTTCTAAAAATATCACCACAACAGAATTTCATTTTATAGTAATAAAGGCTCAGTAGATATTTCCGGGGGCTAAGTGCCCCGTAGGGGTGAGTCTTTTCCCCCTTTTCTCTTATCCAGAATAGGACAGACATTTCTGTGCCAGTTCAGCCCAACTCCCACGCAAAGCTTTGCAACCGCCATCGCAAAGCTTTGCATCCGCCAACGCAAAGCATTGCATCCGCCAACGCAAAGCTTTGCATCTGCCAACGCAAAGCTTTGCCTTCATTTAGGAGTCCCATCCCCATGTTTTTTCACTGAGCTGTAATAAAGGCTGGAAGGGCAAAGTTTTCTTTATAGTATAAACGTTTCCTATGACATTATTTCAGCAAAGATTAAAATCATTAATCTTTCACGACACAATGTCGCCATATCTCGTATTGGCATGTGAATTGCAGTTATAGGGGTGTAAGCGGAAAGCCCCACAGAGGAGCTTGAAACGGTAAACATATATAAACAACAATTCTAAAATAGGAGGTTACTATGTTACCAGTTATGAAAACAAGCAGTTGGTTCCCAACAATGTTTGACGAGTTCTTCAACAACGATTGGATGCCTAAGATGAAGGCAACGGCTCCAGCAATCAATGTAAGGGAAAACGACAGAGAATATACAATGGAATTTGCCGTTCCAGGTATTAAGAAGGAATTCTGCCGAGTAAGCCTTAACAACGAAGGTAACCTTGAGGTCACCATTGAGAACAAGATGGAGCACAAGGAGGAAAACAAAAAAGACCACTATCTGAGACGTGAGTTCAATTACTCTAACTACCAACAGGTATACACGCTGCCTGAAGATGTAATAAAAGACAACATCGCAGCCAAGGTTGACAATGGTGTGCTGACTATCACCATGCCTAAGGCCACCAAAGACGAAGCTAAGAAGATTCAACGTCAGATAGACATTGCATAATCATTAATAGTATCAAAAAAAGGCTGTTCCAGCAATCCGGAACAGCCTTTTTTATATATTGACCTTAATCCAAATATTCCTTTATCAGCGTGCATTGGTGAGAACAACCTTCTTTCCGTTGACAATATATATATCCTTGCCCAGAGCCTTGACCTCCCTACCCTGCAAGTCGTAAACCTTATTGTTTTTTCTTAAAGTCTCGATATCACCTTCCTGTGCTGCGGCAATGAAGGTCAGCGTAGCATTTCCGTTAACAGCAAAAGCCGGTGTCGTAATCTCTCCGTTGTTCTTCTTGGTAGCCAACAAAAAAAACTGTGATTACGAGACCGTAATACAATCAAAATAATTACCTTTGCAGCGGATTTGGAACCACAGCAAACACCTTTCCACACCCATTACAACTTACAACAAGGAATTAATAGAACCAACCGATTATATGGAATATATATCACAAGAATGCTACGACAAGCTCATGGAAGAGCTGCGCTACATGGAAAGCGTCGAATTGCCACGTGTGCGCGATGCCATAGCTGAGGCGCGCGACAAAGGCGACCTTAGCGAGAACTATGAGTATCGCGCGGCAAAGCGCGAGCAGGCACGTTTGCTTGGCAGGATACGCTACAAGCAGAGGGTACTGGAATTTGCAAGAGTCATTGACAAGTCAAAAATTCATAGTGACACCGTAGGCCTGCTATGCAAGGTCACTATAACCAATATCGGCAACGGCAAGCAGATGACATACACGCTTACAAGCACATCGGAGGCCAACCTCCGTGAGGGCAAACTGTCCATAAAATCACCCATCGCCCAAGCTCTGTTAAACAAGAAGGTTGGTGACATGGTAGAAGTTCGGGTACCAGCCGGCAAACTTACACTTAGAGTGGACAATATAGAATAGAGATAGACGCAATGCATTGCATCCGCCCACACAATGCATTGCAACTATTCCAGCAAACGTTTGCGTGAAAAGGCGCCTTCATTTAGGACCTCTTCCCCATGTTTTTTCCACTGAGCCCCTGATTAGGGATTATCGTTATCTACTCCTTTGTATATCGTTGATAAGAAAAAGGCTAAGGAATGCGTACATTCCTTAGCCAATGCTTATGAAAGGTCGGATAAGACCAAATTATATAAAATTACTTCTTGTCCTCAGTCGCTTTCTTGGTAGTTCTCTTGGCTGCAGTTTTTTTTGCAGGCTTGGGTTCCTCACCCATCTTGGCGCGAAGTTTAGCTTCTTCCTTCTCCATCTTCTCAACCTTAGCCTGAAGGCGTATGATTTCCTTCTCCTTCATCTCAATCTCGTCACCTTGATTCTTAATGGTGGTAAGAAGAGAGTCGAGCTGGTCGTTGTCGATATCCTCCGGATAGAGGTTGTTGACACGTGTGATAAAGTCGCCAAGGATATTCATATAGTTAGTGAAGGCATCGAACGGGCTGCTATAGATACCGCGGTCCAGACCAACATTAGACGGTTTGGTGGTCATGAAGCGGAAGTTGTTGCTTGCCTGCAGATAGTCCCAGTCCTGATTGATGCGTGAGTCGTTGGCGATACGTACTCGGTCAGCGATGCTGTAGAGTTTCTCGAAAGCCTCACGCTGCATGGGGTTACCGAGCCAGCAGCTAACGTCGCGCTCCTCGTCAACCCAAGAAAGCGTATCTGGAACATCGAGAGCTCCAACGCTATTGGTACTGTTGAAGATTTCTGTAGGAGTAGCGAACGCTATGTCCTTCATCTTTGCGCATACAGGCAGGGCACGTAGGAAGTCGAGGATGTTACTTGACAGTGGCTGTGCGATGCCAAGAGCAGAGAGTTCCATGAAGATGTTGATGTTCTGCTCTTCGTTAGGCAATGCTGCAATGTTGTTGATATAGTTGTCAGCAAAGAGGGGATAGCCAGGCCAGTCGCTGTTGTTGAAGCGCAGTGAGATGTCGTCGCTGAGGTTAACGTCACGCAGCAATAGCTTGAGGTTTGGAGCCAGTGCGCAGTTGTAGACATAGTGAGGTGACTTCCATCCGAGCACATGCTTAGCACCCTCGGTAAGCATACCGACAAATCCCATCTGTGCGGCCTGCAAGCCGATGTCATCACTATATATGAGTGATGAATTGCGAAGCACCTTCGGTTCCTTGCCGAAATACTCCTGCATCTTCTTGCATTGCTTCTTAACGTCGGCAGCAAAGCTTTCCTCATTCTTAAGTGCGGACAGTCCGTGTGAATAAGGCTCCGCAAGGAACTCCACGCATCCTGTAGCGTTAAGCTCCTGAAGTTTCTCCAGCACCTGTGGTGCATGCAGCTCAAGCTGCTCGATACCCACACCTGATAGCGAGAAGGCAACCTTGAAGTAGTCGCCATTCTCCTTGATCATTTCAAGAAGGGTGTTCAGCGCGGGCATGTACGAACGCTCGGCGATGTCTGTGATGCTACGCTCGTTCTCGTAGTCATCATAGTAATAATGGTCTGTACCGATGTCGAAGAAACGGTAGCGTTTGAGATGTATTATCTGATGTATCTCGAAATATAAGCAAATAGTCTTCATATCGTTTACGTTTTAAGACGATTTATTATAAAAAAATGTTGTTATAACCCATCAGGGGACTTATCTCCATCCGAGCGTTCTCTCATAGAGTTCCTTTATCCATGCGCCGACCTTCTCCCATGTAATCTGGTCAACCTCGCGTTTGCCCTCTTCCTTGAGATATTGGAACAGGCTCTCGTTATGGCATATAGAATAGATGGCATCGGCCAGTGCGTGGATATCCCAATAGTCAACCTTTATACAGTTGGTGAGGATTTCGGCGCAACCACTCTGCTTGGATATGATAGACGGGGTGCCGCACTGCATAGCCTCAAGCGGTGAGATACCAAATGGCTCGCTGACTGACGGCATGACATATACGTCGGATGCCTTCAGGCATTCGTACACCTGCTTTCCACGCATAAATCCTGGGAAGTGGAACTTGTCGGCTATGCCCCTTTCGGCAGCAAGATAAATCATTTGATCCATCATATCACCAGAACCTGCCATACAGAAGCGGACGTTGCGTGTACGATGGAGCACCATATTGGCAGCCTCGACAAAGTATTCCGGTCCCTTCTGCATAGTGAGTCGCCCAAGGAAGGTAACTACTTTCTCCTTGCCCGTGTGGTCGGGACGCGGTATGTCCTGCAGCTCCTGACGGAGTGGGTATACAGCATTGTGTACCGTGAAGCACTTGCGTGGATCCTGATGATACTGATTGATGACAGTCTGACGTGTAAGCTCAGATACACACATGATGCAGTCGGCATTGTCCATACCATTCTTCTCGATGCCATAAACCGTTGGGTTAACCTTACCACGGCTGCGGTCGAAGTCTGTAGCATGAACGTGTATGCACAGAGGCTTGCCCGTTACATTCTTGGCATGGATGCCAGCAGGGAATGTCAGCCAGTCGTGTGCGTGGATGATGTCGAAGTCAAGAGTACGTGCCACCACACCTGCAATAATAGAGTAGTTGTTAATTTCCTCGTGCAGGTTGGTAGGATATCCTCCGGCAAAGTCCATACAGCCGATGTCGTTAACATTCATGTAGTTGAAATCCGCATAGATATGGTCGCGCATACTATAGTACAGTTCCGGCTCCATGATATGACCTACGCGGTTCTTCACATAGTCATAGTCAACGTCACGATAGGCAATAGGCACACAGTTCATGCCGACAATCTTGGCAAAAGTCCTGTCCTCGTCGCCCCAAGGTTTAGGAAGGCATAGGGTGATATCCATGTCGGGTTGTGCATGGAGACCTTCAGCGATACCGAAATTAGCAGTGGCCAGACCACCATATACGTGAGGAGGATACTCCCATCCAAACATTAAAACTTTCATTTGCTGTTCCTCCTATATTTAATATTTATAATTCTCCAACAATTCCAATGTTCTGAGAATCTCTGCCACATTCATAGCGAATGACATTGCTCCTCTTCCATGGAAAGGCGGATTGCCATCAAAGAGTTCGGGTATAGTACCGAGGCAGTGGTATGCCATCTCGTCCTCGTAGCCCACCATTTGACGCTCGATGAAACTCAGTCGTGTCCTCTTGTATAGCTTGAGGAGTGCTTCCATATAGAATCCGCCCAGCCATGGCCATGCCGTACCCTGATGGTATGCATAGTCGCGCTGTGTCTGCGGACCTGTATACATAGGATTATATCCGCCACTCTTTGGTGAGAGCGAGCGCAATCCCTTAGGAGTGAGGAGCTCTCGTGTACAGTAGTCTACTACACTCTTTTTCTGTGCCTGGTCGAGTGGTGAATAATCGAAGGCCGCAGCGAAAATCATATTCGGACGTACACTCCAGTCGCGCGGGTTCTCATCAACATAGTCGAAGAGGTAGCCATGCTCGTTGAGGAATGTGTCTACGAACGATTTCTGGCATACAGCAGCCCTTTCATTAAGTTGCTCTGCAAGTGCCTTGTCTCCGTCAAGCTCAGCAATGGATTGAGCAAAGCAGAGGGCATTGTACCATAGGGCATTGAACTCAACGATATAGCCTGTACGTGGCACTACGGGATAACCATTGGCTGTGGAGTTCATCCATGTAACGGCCTTGTCCTTACCGTTGCTGTATAGCAGTCCGTTGTCTCTTAGCTGCAAGTTATTGTGTTTGCCGCTCTCAATGAACTTAACTATATCCTTAACGAGTTGTCCGTACATGTCGCGGCACTTCTCCAGTCCAGCCTCCTTGGCGTATTGCTGTATGGCCCATATAGCCCACAGCAGCACATCGGGCTGCTCTATCTCAGCAATCTGTACAGTGAGCGGCTTTCCTGCCATGAACTCGCGGAGTCCTTTCTCGGCAGTCTTCATCACAAGCTCGAAATAGTCTTGCTCCTCAATGGAGAGAGTAAGACCCGGCAGAGAGATGAATGTATCCCTTGCTCTGCACTTAAACCACGGATAACCAGCCAACAGGTAGCGATCATCATTCTTCTTACGGATGTGGAACTGATGAGCAGCATTGACGAGGCAATGGAAGAAGTTGTCACGTGGATTTCTTTCGGCAACCTCCTCATCGAACAGTTTCTTCAGCACGCTTGGCTTGATAGATGATACAGCTGCAGAGAATACGATGCTCTCTCCTTTCTTGATAGGCATCTCGAAGTAGCCAGGAACATAGAGGTCCTCTGTCGATGCGTATCCCCTCTCCTGCTCCTTAGGATATTCAACCCCGCGGTACCAGTCTGGCTGGAATACGAACTCATTCTTCTTACTGAACTGCATGTATAGGTCAGGATAACCTGCATACATGCAAGTCTTGATACCGTTGTCCACCTCGGAGTAGTCGCGAGATGCGACAGTGTTCTCATGTGTGAACTGCCTTACGCTTCTGAAGGCAAGGAAAGGACGGAACCGCAATGTAGTAGCCGAGTGGGCCTCGACGAGAGTGTAACGAATGAGGAGCCTGTCCTCGTAATGCTGGAAGACAACCTCTTTCTTAAGAAGAACACCTCCTACACGATAGATTGTTGTGGGAACTTTGTCACAGTCAAACTCACGAATGTACTTGTGACCCTTAGGACTAAAGTTGTTGCCCTGATACTTGTGAAGACCGAGGTTGAATTCTGCTCCATGCTGTATGACCGTCACATCGAGTGAGGACAGCAGAACGTGGTTCTCGTCATCAATTTCGGGAACGGGCACGACCAGCAATCCATGATACTTCCTCGTATTGCAGTCTACGATAGTAGAACAGGAATAGGCTCCCGAACGGTTTGTACGCAACAACTCTTTCGGCAGCGAATCTTCCAAGTTAGTCATTAGAGCTTTTTCAAATCTAAGATAACTCATAGTTCTATTAAGGTTAGTTATTATAATGTTGATTAATCAATTGTCAGGTTATGCTAACGGGACAACCGTATGCTTTTGTCTCCAAAGTTAGCAAAAAAACCACATACTCCAAAAATATTTCGGATTTTTTTTTTTGTTTTCGTAATTTCATGTTCAAGAACACAAAAAAAAGGATATTCACCCATATTGTTGGCAAAAAAATTGTAACTTTGCAGTCACGTAAAGAGGAGTTTTTAAAAATGCAACATCAAGTAATCGCCGAACTTATTTTGTCGACATGGCCTGACCTCACGGAGGAGCAGTTGCAATTAATATCAGACAACATCAACGTCAAGGAAATTAAGAAAAACTGCGTTATCTACGACGCAGGTGACCTTCCAGAGCAACTGGCCTTTATCATAGAGGGTAAGGTAAAAATCTATAAGAACACTCCTGGCAACAGATGCCAGATACTTCGCATTGCCAAGAAGGGTGACTTCTTCGGCTATCGTGCCCATCTGGTCGGTGAGCACCACAGTTCGTCAGCCTCAGCTTTCGAAAACTGCACACTTGCCCTCATTCCCTTGCACGTGCTTGACAGGCTCATCCGAGAGAACTATAACGTAACGATGTATATAATAAAGGTGTTGGCACGCCAGCTTGGAAAATCAGATCAGCGCACGATAGATCTCACCCAGAAACATCTGCGTGGGCGTCTTGCCGAATGCCTGCTACTGCTAAAGGAACGATATGGTGTAGGCGAGGACGGATGTACCATCAGCATAAGCCTCACCCGCGAGGACTTGGCCAACATGTCGAACATGACAACAAGCAACGCCATACGCACACTATCCAACTTCTCCGCAGCAAATCTCATTGCTACGGATGGACGAAATATAAAACTGCTGAACGAGGACGAGCTTAGAAGGATTTCCAAGTTGGGATAATGAGATTTATCACCTCCTGCTCAACGGTGATGCGGAAGGGACCTTTTGGAGTATTCATCAGACGACCGTCAATACCCACCATTGCATTTTGGGTATTCTCGAAAAGCACTTCTCTGGTACGGTAGGGATGCACACTCTTATGATTAAGAAACTTTCCACGCAAGAAGAGATATATACCCTCGAAGAGTTGCATAACCTCTGGATGGTACACCACCGATACATCAAGCATACCATTGTACGGCACGGCGTTAGGGGTCTGGCCGTAGCCAAGGCTATTACCTACGCAAACTGTCATGACCTTACGTTTTATGACATCAGAGTTAAGCTTTATGCTCATCTTGTACTCCATTCTCTGGAAAAGTAGCAACAGGAAAGAGAACACGAATGACAATGTTCTTGACCCAAAGAAATGGTGTGTCTTCCGCCTAAGGTTCATGATGGCAGCAATAAACCCTACATTGATACAATTTAGGAAATACCTGTGGCAAGCCTCCCCTCTTTTGTTGGTATATCTAATACAGCCGAGATCTATTTTCCTAATCCTACGCTGCCTTATCCACTCAATAATCTTGGAGTACTCACCCTCCTTAATGTTCCAGAAGTGGGCAAAGTCGTTCATTAGTCCGTTAGGTATCACAGCCAAGGCAATCTGTTCCCTTACCTCACGGTCAGCCTGCATCAGACAGTTTACGGTATCGTTGAGTGCAGAGTCGCCACCAATAATGACTATAGTGCGGTAACCGTTGTTAATCATCATCTTAACCAGCCTCTCCACACTTCCTACATTCTCACTCTGTACATAATCATATACTACCCCCTGCTCTTTAAGACACTTTTCTATCTTGGTCCAGCGCTTAGCAGGAGACACGAGCATATCTCCCTTTGGGCAGTAGACTATTCCCCATCTTTCTGTTACGTCCTTCACCATATTTTATCCTCCGTATTGCTCATAAAGTTTTAGTATAGTATCAATTTTGGTTTCTATTGGCATACCAACGTCTATCCAGTGTATGCGAGTTCCCCTACGCTCCATTCCCCTGAACCATGTCATCTGCCGTTTGGCAAACTGGTGTATGGCTATCTCGAGGGAGCGGAACATCTCGTCAAACGACAGCTTTCCGATGACAAACTCCGTTACATATTTATATTCCAGACCATAATATATCAGGTCCTCAGCCTTTACGCCCTGATCTATGAGTTTTCTGATTTCATCAACCATGCCACCATCAAGGCGTTGTCTAAGTCTGTACGAGATTTTCTCCCTGCGTACCTCCCTGTCAATGCTCACCCCCACCACAAGCGAGTCATGCTGCGGCAACAGTCTCTGGGGTTGTGGATTGTCCAGATTGTATTTCTCTATTTCTATAGCCCTAATGGCTCTTTGCGCAGTGTCCACATCAGTGGTGTTGTGCATGGAAGTGCCATTTTTGGCTTTAAGTTCATCGAGCATCACCGTCAGCTCCTCAAGGCTTTTCCCCTCAAGTTCAGCCCTAAGAGCATCATTTTGTGGTACGGGCGACAAGGCATAGCCTTTCAGCACAGCCTCAATATATAGTCCAGTTCCACCACAGAGAATGGGCAGGGCACCACGTGACAGAATTTCATCATATGCCGTCTGGAAATCCTGCTGATACCTGAAAAGGTTGTACTTGGTTCCAGGCTCTGCAATGTCTATGAGATGGTAAGGAACGCTTACCATTGTATTCGTGCCGGGCAATGAAACGTTATAGTCGGCAAGGTCTTTCCCTGTTCCAATGTCCATACCTCTATATACCTGTCGGGAGTCGCCGGACAGTATCTCGGCAGCAGTACCTTTGGAAATAAGAGCGGCTGCAAGATGTGCGGCAAGACTGGTCTTCCCCGATGCGGTGGGCCCGATAATGGTAATCATCTTCTGGTTCATCTTTGCAAAGATAATTATTATTTTGCAAATATTCAGTTTTTTCCTCCTTTTTCTTCATTTACATGCGGTATAAAGTAAAAAAGGGCACACGAAACATATTCGTGTGCCCTTTGTATAATGTATCAGATTACGATTCGATACAGTGTCTACTCTTAGAGTTCAGCAAGATACTTGATAGTGCGAACCATCTGAGAAGTGTAAGAGTTCTCGTTGTCATACCAAGAAACAACCTGTACCTGATATGTATCGTCGTCTATCTTGGCTACCATGGTCTGTGTGGCGTCGAAGAGTGAGCCATACTTCATACCGATGATATCAGAAGAAACGATCTGATCCTCTGTATAGCCGAAAGACTCTGTACCAGCAGCCTTCATAGCAGCGTTGATGCCCTCAACGGTAACATCCTTGCCCTTTACAACAGCTACGAGGATAGTTGTTGAACCTGTAGGAGTAGGAACGCGCTGTGCAGAACCGATAAGTTTGCCGTTGAGCTCAGGAATTACGAGACCAATAGCCTTTGCAGCACCTGTAGAGTTAGGCACGATGTTCTGAGCACCTGCACGTGAGCGACGGAGGTCACCCTTGCGCTGAGGACCGTCAAGAATCATCTGGTCGCCAGTGTAAGCGTGGATTGTAGACATGATACCAGACTGGATTGGAGCATAAGCGTGAAGAGCGGCAGCCATAGGAGCAAGACAGTTAGTTGTGCAAGAAGCAGCAGAGATAACTGTATCCTCAGGTGTCAGAGTCTTATGGTTTACATTGTAAACGATTGTTGGGAGATCCTTTCCAGCAGGAGCTGAGATAACAACCTTTCTTGCACCAGCTGTGATGTGTGCAGAAGCCTTCTCCTTAGAAGTATAGAAGCCTGTGCACTCAAGAACTACGTCTACACCAAGCTCACCCCAAGGCAGTTCAGCTGCATTAGGCTTAGCGTAAATGGTAATTTCCTTACCGTCAACGATGATAGAGTTGTCAGTAGCCTCTACGGTGTGCTTGTTCTCACCGAACTTGCCGGCGAAACCACCCTGAGCAGTGTCATACTTAAGAAGGTGAGCGAGCATCTTTGGAGATGTAAGGTCGTTGATGGCAACTACCTCATAACCTTCTGCCTCAAACATCTGACGGAAAGCCAGACGACCGATACGGCCAAAACCGTTAATAGCAATCTTAATCATTTTGTGTTACTTTAATATTAAGTTAAAAATACAATTTATCTGTCTGTAGCATCCTTTATAATAAGGTATGACATGTTTTTTGGAAGAAATACGCCTTCAGAGTGTTTTTTTTCTTCTTTACGCATGCAAAGTTACAAAAAAAATTCTATATTTGCAGTCAAAAGAAGTATTAAATTATATAAAATAGTTGAAGCAGTAGGAAGATATCATGCCCACCAAAAAGAAAATCGACCAATGTGACAACTCTATATTACAATAATAAACATAAAAACAAAGAACATGGGAAAATTAATCAAGGAATTCAAGGAATTTGCAGTTAAAGGTAATGCTGTCGACATGGCTGTCGGTGTAATCATCGGCGGTGCATTCGGAAAAATCGTTTCTTCTATAGTAGACGACATAATCATGCCTCCGATAGGCTGGCTGATTGGTGGTGTCAACTTCAGCGACCTTAAGGTCACCCTGCCATCGGTAGAGATACCGGGAGTAGAGACGATGCAAGCAGCCACCATCAACTACGGCAATTTCCTGCAGACGCTTATCGATTTCATCATCATTGCATTCTGTGTCTTCATGCTTGTTAAATTCATAAACAAACTGGCACGCAAGCAGAAGAAAGAGGAAGACAATAAGCCTGCCCCAGCACCACAGCCTTCGGCAGAAGAGAAACTCCTTACCGAAATTCGTGACTTGCTTAAGGACAAGCAGTAACTTTTCTTTTTGAAGGGGAGTTATAAGGGGGAGTTATAAGGAGGAGTTATGATGAGGAGTTATAAGGGGCCAAATGTCCATAGGCAACAAAGGTAATGGCTTATCATAACTCCTCCTCATAACTCCCCAAGAATAACTCCCCAAGAATAACTCCTTAAAAATCATTTTATATACCCTTTGGTAAGCATATCATAATACAGAGCTTCAAGTTCTGGAAGTGTGAGTTGTTCTGCCGAATGTGTGATTATCCTTATCAGCTCATCCTTGCGATTGTCGTCGGACTTTATTCCAAAATTCGTAAACACCTTATTCATAGTCTTTTATAATTGCAAGTTCTGTGAGACAACAAAACTATAAATCTCTAATCATTCTCACCCTTTCTGTCATCAGAGACATCATAGCCAAACAGGGCAAAGTCACCACGTGAGGGGTCATCAGGAAACACCTCAAGCATCTGGTTCCTGAGCAGCTCTACCGATTTCCAGCTTGCGGAATTCTGCTGTAGAAGTCCGAGTCTTTGAGACATCTGAAAGACATGTGTATCCATTGGTATATACAGGTTTCGCTTATCAACGAACTCAGTCCACAGTCCGAGGTCTACCGGCGACCCATCCCTTACCATCCATCTGAGAAACATCACCGGGCGTTTGCAGAGTGAAGTACGTGGTTTGGGGACTATTCCGGTAAGTCCGCGGCTCCAGAAATAATCGCTTACGGCATCAAGAATTGCGAGCACGTCGGAACTACCGTCGTGGCAATGTTCAACAGAGTATGCTGCATAATCGCCCAACGAGCCATAATCGTTCAACAGCTGTCTGAGCATCCGTAGGAAGGTGTTCATCTTCTCGTACGAATACAGTCTATAGAAACATTGGCTCGTAGCAGGTATATCCCTCTCAAACTCGCCTTTGCTTACCCATTCATGGAAATCGCCTCCCGAGCAGTCGAGCAGTTGCTGTATCTTGGGCAGGAACTGCTTACGGGAGCCATAGCTCAGACACGAGGCCACAAAAGCCAAAGTTTCCCTATTGTATCGTCCTTGAACCTGATGCATGAACCACGAAGGGTCACCAGAGATAAAGCCGGCAGTCTCATATCTGTCGGCATATTGTCGCAAGAGTGTTTTCAAATCCTCATCCATATATGATACATTATATATATTAATATGTGGCAGGGTATCACCTCCTGCCTGTTTTGTCGCCTACAAATTTAAGGTATAATGTCGATATAGCCAAACAAAGGTAGGTCAAATGCTAATCTTTGTTGCAAATAGTTGCACGGAAAAGATTTTATTCATACATTTGCATTAAGAATACAAACAGTATTACCATCAACAGGAACTAAGGATATGGACAACAACAGAATATGCAGGCTCTTCGGCATAGAGCATCCAATAATAGCTGGAGGCATGGTATGGTGCAGCGGATGGCGATTGGCATCAGCTGTCAGCAACGCTGGCGGTCTCGGGCTTCTCGGTGCAGGCTCGATGCACCCAGAGACACTACGTGAGCACATCCGAAAGACAAAGGGAGCCACAGACAAGCCCTGGGGTGTGAACATTCCTTTGATGTACCCCGAGATGGACTCCGTTCTGAGTATAATAGAAGAGGAGCGGGTGCCCATAGTATTCACCTCAGCAGGCAGTCCGAAGAAATACACCCGATGGTTACACGACCGAGGTATAAAAGTAGCGCACGTAGTATCGAGCAGTAAGTTTGCCATTAAATGCGAGGAAGCAGGTGTCGATGCCATCGTAGCCGAAGGTTTTGAGGCAGGAGGACATAATGGAAGAGAGGAGTCTACCACTATGACTCTCATACCGCAAGTGAGGAAAGCAACTACCCTACCCCTTATCGCAGCAGGTGGAATAGCATCAGGACAGGCAATGCTCGCCTCAATGGCTCTTGGTGCAGAAGGCGTGCAGATGGGAACGGTGTTCGCTCTAAGCAAGGAGAGCAGCGCGTCGGACGCTTACAAACAGGCGTGTCTGGCAATGGAAGAAGGAGGTACGATGCTGTGCCTGAAGAAGATAGCCCCTACCCGACTGCTGCGCAACGGTCTTTTCAACCGTATCAGCGAGGCAGAGGCGAGGGGAGCCGATGCAGATGAACTGCGACAGCTGTTGGGGGCAAAGGCATCGAAGCGCGGTATTTTCGAGGGCGATACCGAGAATGGAGAAATGGAGATAGGCCAGATAGCTTCTGACATAAAGACTATTGACAGCGTCGAGGATATAATGAACAGAATAACAACAGAATACAAGGAAACAAAACAAAGAATTATCACATTATGAAAGTATTACTGGTAAACGGCAGCCAGCATCAGCACGGCTGCACACACACCGCCTTGCAGGAAATAGCAACCGAACTTCAGAAACAAGGCGTAGAGACGGAAGAGTTCTGGTGCGGCAACAAGGCCATAATGGGCTGTCAGGGTTGCGGCCATTGCGCAGAGAGCAAACGGTGCTGGAAAGGCGACGACACGGTAAATGCCTTTCTTGAGAAAGTTGCCGAGACCGACGGTTTCATCTTCGGCACACCCGTACACTTTGCCGGCACATCAGGGTTCATAAAACCGTTCATGGACCGCGCGTTCTGCTCTAAGCTTTCTATATTCTTCAACAAGCCGGCTGCGGCAATAGTAAGTTGCCGTCGTGGCGGGGCGCAAGGTGCGTTCGAGGACATGAACAGGTATTTCACCATAGCCTGCATGCCAGTGGTATCATCGCAATACTGGAACGAGGTACACGGCAACACACCCGACGAGGTAGTACAAGACCTGGAAGGCATGCAAACCATGCGCCAGCTTGGCAGGAACATGGCTTGGATGCTGAAGTGCATTGAGGCAGGCAAAGCAGCAGGAGTAGAGCTGCCCGAACACGAAAAGCAGATAAGGACAAATTTCATACAGGCTCGCCCATAGTCCCTAATAACCTTACCACTATCGCGCTCCCCTCTCCTTATGGAGAGGAGAGCATGAGGTGAGGCTTCTTCACCTTACTATCACAATGCTGAATTCATACAGCAGATACATAGGCAGCGCGACAACGAGCAGTGTGAAGATATCGGATGTGGGGGTTATTATTGCCGCAACAATAAGAATTGCCACCACAGCATGCTTCCTGTATTTTGCAAGAATAGCGGAATTAATGATACCGAGCTTTGCCAACAGCCATGACATAACAGGTATTTCGAATACTATGCCCATTGACAGCGACATAGTGAACAGAGTACTTATATAGGATTCGAGTGTAATCATGTTGGCAACATCGGTGCTTACCTGATAGGTCCCGAGAAAACGGAACGTCAACGGGAATATGAGGAAATAGCAGACAGCCATTCCCAGAAGAAACATCAGATACCCAGCCCCAACGACCCTTGTAGCATAGTGTCGTTCCACATCATACAAGGCTGGGGCGATGAACAGAAAAAGCTGATATATAATATAAGGTGAAGCACAGATGGCACCAAAGCACAGAGCTGTCTTTACATGTATGACAAACTGCTGAGCCAGTCCTGTACTTATAAGCTCTACATTGAATCTGCTACCGGTAATATCTGCGCCAAGCAGTTCCGACAACTGGAACAGCCAACGGTAGGTGACAAAGTCATCGTACTTTGGAGCGAGCACAATGCGGAACAGGCTTTCCTTGAATACAAACGCCACTATGCCGCATATCAATGTAACGGCAACAATCTTGATGATTGCCGTCCGCAACACGTCAAGGTGTTCCCAGAACGACATCGAGCCGTCGTTGCCATTATTGTTTTCCAGTGGCATCGTCTTTTTTTTCGTCTGTCTTTCCTATTGTGCTATTGCCGGCATCGTCGTCATCTTTTCCGTTCATACCTTCCTTGAACGAGCGTACCCCCTTGCCCAATCCTTTCATAAGCTCGGGTATCTTCTTTCCTCCGAAGAAAAGCAGCACTACCAAGGCGATGAGTAGTATTTCCTGAAATCCTACACCTCCAATAAAAAGAATGTTCTCCATAATTGTTATTCTGTAATATTCTGTTTCAGTTCCTCTATATATTTATCTATCTTGTGCAGTTCCCTTGGTATCTTTATCCCCTGCGGGCAATGCGACACACACTGGCCGCATCCGACACAATGGTTTGCCTGTCTTACTTTCGGTACGGCCCTGTCGTAGCTGACAAGAAACGCCCGGCGCTGTTTCCTGTAGTCGGCATCCTGCTGGTCACGAGGAATATTTCCTTCATTGATACATTTATTATAATGCGTCAATATGGCTGGTATGTCTATTCCGTAAGGACACGGCATACAGTATTTGCAGTCATTGCATGGAATGGTTTTCAGTCCGAACAGGTCATCGGCAATCTCCTTCAGGAAAGCAAGGTCATCGTTACTGAGGGGTTGCAGAGGGGTATACGACCTGAGGTTGTCTTGCAGATGCTCCATAAACGTCATGCCACTCAACACAGTCAGTACACCCTCGGGAGTGCCTGCGAAACGGAAAGCCCACGATGCCACGCTGCGTTCAGGCTCTCTTTGTTTTAGCTTCGCCACAAGGAAGTCGGGAACCTTGGCAAGCCTTCCACCGAGCAATGGTTCCATAATTACAGCGGGTATATTGCGTTTGCGCAGTTCCTCGTACAGATATTTGGCATCAGCAGAGCCAGGATTCTCACCATGTTCCCAATCGAGGTAGTTGAGCTGTATCTGCACAAAGTCCCAACGGTACTTGTCGTGCTGCGACAATAGGTAGTCGTAGAGTTTCACGTCGCCATGGAAAGAGAATCCTAAATTCCTGATGCGCCCAGCCTCTCTTTCCTCTACAAGGAAGTCGAGAATGCCGTTGTTCATATATCTGTCATTGAACTCAGCCATTGAGTCGCCGCCTGTCCCCACGGCATGCAACAGCATGTAGTCGATAGTGTCGACCTGAAGCTCTGTGAAGGAATTACGGTACATCTCTATAGATGCCTTCCTGCTCCTTGTGGAGGGATCGAAATTGGATAGCTTGGTAGCCACAAAATATTTCTCTCTCGGATGGCGTTTCAAGGCTATGCCCGTAGAACGTTCGGACAATCCCTGACAATAGGCAGGTGATGTATCAAAATAGTTTACACCGTGTTCGATGGCGTAATCTACAAGCTCGTTTACGGCATCCTGATCAATGATTTCCTCCTGTTCGCCTTTGTCGTTAGTCTGGTTCTTAGTCGGCAATCGCATCATTCCGTAGCCAAGGATGGATACCTTGTCTCCCGATGTAGGACATATTCTGTATGTCATTTTATCCTTTGGTATGGGCTGAGCACTGCCTGTAGATGCGTTCTTGCCACCATCATCCTTACGACATGCAGACAGTCCGGCTGTTGCTGCCGTCGCAATGCCAAGGGTCTTTAGGAAATCTCTTCTTGTAATATTTTTCATTTTTAACAAAGTGACTGGTAAACCATTCTGCATTAAGAAAAAGGGCAATCAATACTGACTATGTCTCTCGTTGCCTTCCACATATATGGCACTATAGGGTCGTGAGGGGCACAAATTCTCACAGGCGCCACAGCCTATGCAGCGTTCCTCGTTTACAACGGGTATCTTGAGCGATTCCTCATCATTAGCATCCATAGGCACCATCATTATGGCTCCCGTAGGGCAATGGCGCGCACAGTTTCCGCAACTCACCCCATCGCTCACCGGCAGGCAGTTCTTCTTTATCCACACGGCATGGCCTATTCTTGTCGACGACTTCTCCTCGCGGGTTATGGGCTTTATGGCATCTGTGGGGCACACCTCTGCACAGCGGGTGCACTCAGGACGGCAATAGCCATGTTCATAAGACATCTCTGGCTGCATGAAATCCGACAACGATGAGGAAGGCCGCAACACCCCATTGGGACAAGCCGACACACAAAGCTGGCAAGACGTGCAATGCTGTGCAAAATGACGTATGCTCCATGCGCCTGGCGGCACAATCCTTGTAGCACGTTCAGGAACCTTCTTGTCCTCTATCACAGCCAAGCCGCCATCCACTTTCTTTTTCTGTGCATCCACTACCGTGGAAACAGTAAGCATGGATGCCGTAGCAAGGAACGCCCTTCGTGTGCTGTCTGTCCCAACAGCATTCTTACCGATGTTCTTGCCAAAGCTTCTTCTTCCGAGACTTATGGCACCATGGCGGCAGGTCTCAATGCAGTCCATGCACATCACGCATCGGCTGTCGTCCACGGTATGATTATCACCATTGATGCAAGCCGACTTGCAACGCCTTGAACACAGTCCGCAACGGTTGCATTTCGACGAGTCTATCCTTATGCAAAACAGGGAATAGCGGGACAGCATGCCCAACACCGTACCGACCGGACAAATAGTGTTGCAATAAGTCCGTCCTCCTCTCCATGCCAATATCGCTATCACGATGAATGTAACAACAGCAACCATGAATACGGGCGTAGACTTAATCCACACCTCCGTCTCATAAAAAGCATAGCTGTCAACACGCTCAGCAAGATATGCCAGGACATTGTTGCCATATCGGTATACAGGTGCAAGGATGTTGCCGGCTATACGTCCATACGAGCTATATGGTGCTACCAGCGATGCCAAGGATGTAAAACCGGCAAGAATAGCAGCAAGAAAGACAACCAGCACACCATACCTCAGCCATCGCTTCTCACCAGAATAAGCATACTTATTGCGCTTCTTCTTGCCTCTGCGTCCAAACCATGCAATGATGTCCTGCATTATTCCCAATGGGCAGATGACAGAACAATAGACCCTGCCCAACAGAAAGGTCACTACAACAAGCAATGCCACTACGGCAACATTCAAAGCCAGAACAGCCGGAAGAAACTGCAGGCTTGCCGCCCAAGAAAGATATCTATGGGCGAGCCCTGTGAAGTCAAGGAACAGCAGAGTAACAGCAATAAAGAGGAATGCTGCGATGCCAATTCTTAGTTTTCTTAGCATATCGAATTACTGATTTTTTGCGGTTAGAAAATGGTCAGGCCATAATGGTTGGATTTAATCTCATTTTTGCAAAGATACAAAAAACACATCATACAGCCAAACGATATGCCACATATTTTTTATTGACAAGTCGACGAGTAAAGTAAGTCAAAGTTTGGAAATCCAGTCTTTTAATGATGACCTTCGTAGGCCAACGAAGGTATGTTCGTTTTTAAGAGAAGATATAATCGAGTAGGAGGAGAACGAAGTAGTTTTCTTCCTACTTTCGTTTTCCGACCTCTCACACCACCGTACGT
>SAMEA3663023__coassemble_623_pt1 | contig 63803 bp, 46 predicted proteins | sample SAMEA3663023__metabat2_low_PE_013 | metagenome-assembled genome bin SAMEA3663023 (sample SAMEA3663023) | pig gut metagenome | biome: pig gut; feature: pig-associated habitat; material: faeces | place: France | collected 2012
CAGACTTAGGATCTGGTGTTTCGCGACGTGTAGGTTCGAGTCCTATCAGGCGCACAACAGAGGGAGACACCCATTCGGATGTCTCCCTCTTTCTATCTTCAAGCCGCCATCGGTGGCTTATTATTTTGGCTCAGCTTGCTGTAGTCACCCACTGCCGACACCTTATTCACAGTAATCCTCATGTCTTTCAGGTTGAGGGTGACGTAGTAGTCGCCGTCTTGGTTTACAGTAAACTGATAGTCGGTATATGGCACATTGCTCTTGCTGACAAGCAGATTAGCGGTGCTTATGCCATCGTTGAACTGAAAGTCCTTGTATTCGGCATAGTAGCTGGAGTTGGTAGAGAAATCCTTGCCGTTGACAAACTTGAACTTCTTGCCTGCCTTAAGAGTCAGCTTGGCGTTGTAAGTGTTTCCGTCGGCGCCCTTGGTCATCTCAAACATACGTTCCGCACTGTAGTCGCCGAAGTCCTCGCCTGTGACATACATATTGTCTTCCACTGATGCCGCCTCGAAAACCACCATTGTCCAGTATTCGAGCGACGGCACTGTAACGGTCACCTTGTTGCCGTTCTGTGTGAACGGCAGTTCGAGGGGTGCACCTCCACAGTTGTCGGGTGTAGCCGTCCACACCTTGCGTATCTGCCTTATAGTCTCGAAGGTGAAGTTGATGTTGGTTTGCTTTTTTGGCGCCGGTCTTGTACCGTTGAGGTCACGCCACGAGAGGTCGTCGGTGTTGCTGAAGTTTAGCAGATGTACCACCTGGTTGACACCCACGTTCTTAGCAAATGCCGTGATGTGATAGCTTTGTGGCGGCCATGCGTTGACAGCATGGGTGGTAGAGCTTACCGAAGGCTGAAATACGCCCTTTGAGCCTATGCCGCGAAGCAGGTTCTGATAGCCGGTCATGAAGTCGTAATAGTGTACGAGCCGCTGTTTCAGCTCGTCGGTCATAACAAGTGGCTTTGCGGGGAAATACTCCCTTGTCAGCATGTGGTCGCCCATCTCAAGGTGAGAGCCACCGATGGCGAACATCACGGCATCGGTAAGCAGCGCGCCGGGAGTGTTGACATTCTGGTCGGCAAAGTCCCAGGCATGGTCAGCCTTGTCGAAGTTGATGTAGGCTGCATATACCGTCTGCAGGCTATGGTCGCTCTCCTTGTCGTTGGACTTTATTATTTCATAGAGGCTTTCAAAAGAAGGCTGGGTGTCCCACACCTCGTTATAACAGAAGTCGACAGTCCGGGTACCGTCGTCGAGTTTGGCATCGCAGATGTCGTGGGTGCCGTAGCCACCTACGCAGTTCATGACAAGCCGCTTGTCTTTGCGGTGACCCTTCATCGCCTTGAGAAACAGACGGTAGTTGTACTGAAGGTCTATCATATTGCCGTTTTTCTCGAACACGTCACCACGTCCACCAAGCTGGTCTATCTGGTAACCGTCGAAGTCGTAGTTGGCATAAACCTCGTTGTTGCGGTCCATCAGATAGTTCTGCCAGTTGGGGTTGCCGGGGTTCATGAGGAAGATGTTGCTCTGCCATGAAGACGGCAGACCGTGATAGTCCTGGTAGAGGTTGCCGTTGCTGTCTTTCTTGTACAAGCCCCACTCCGCACTGACGTGATCTGTCTCGTAGTCTTTCCATGCACCGAAGCAGAGGTTATAGAAGATTGACTTCATGCCGTAGCGGTGCTGCACCTCGATGTATTTCTTCACATACTCGGTGCCTATCCAACGGTTGCTGACATCCTGATACCAGGCTACAAAGTTGCCGTTTTCATCGAACTTAACCGGTCTGTGGTGTTTCCAGTGCCAGTCCTGAAACTGCACGCCGTTAATATGCAGGCGGTTGAGATATTTCATCTCCGCCTCGATGTTGGCGTACTTGTCGATAGTCTTGTTGTAGTCGTCGAACTCAGCCACGAAGCCGTAACGCGGGAAGCGTGTCCAGTCGGACGACACATCGACGGCTATCGTGCCGAGTATGTGCTCCTTGGTATCTTCGACGTAATAGATATCGACTAAATAGCCCACGAAGTCGTTGGTTGGCGGTTGCCATTTCCATGTCTTACCATTGGTGAAGGTAAAGGCGTCTTTCTGTATTATGTCGTTGCCATGGCGATAACGCACGAAGAGCGTCTTCCCTTCGGGAACAGTTCCTTCAGAGGTGAATGTCACCGTAGAACCTGGCGAATAGCATGCCTTGTCGGTGCTCAATGACAGCGTCAGCTCTGACACCATGCCGTCTGCTCTTGCTGTTAACGGCAATAATAACATGCATACCATCAACAGCAAGAAAGATATACAATGTCTGAAAATCACAACTACTTTTTATTCTCTAACAAGTTGACGAGTTGTTATTCTTTCCGGTTATTGTCAAGGTAAAACCATCAGAGCAGCAACTTGTCAACTTGCAAAACTTAGGTTATTTTCTATTAATGGTCTTCACAACCCTGTTGCCCAGGCGTTTTACGCAGATACCCTTTGCAGGAGCTGACAACCTTACGCCGGAGAGTGTGAAATACTCTGCTGTAGCGGTGGCTGTGGTCGCCATATTGGTTATTCCGGTCGAGGTATGCTCCTTGATGGAGATTGTGAGGTTCTTGACATCAGCCTCGACATCGTACTGTCCTGCCTTTGAGATGTTCCACTTGTTGTCGTCGCCTCCGAACGTCATTTTCGTATCGTCGGCAGCATCTCTCTGGTAGAATGTTTGACCGTAGCCGGTATATTTGTTTACGGCAATTTTCATCTCGCCTTCAAGAAGGTCGACGGTACCACGGAACACCATTGGGTTGTCGTCGGAGGGTAGTATCATCGTAGCCTTGCCAAGATCCCATCCTCCTGTTGTGGCTGAGCCTACGAGCCAGAGAGCGGTGTGCTTTATCTCGTCGTCCTGATATGCAGCCTTTGTCACGGTGACGGTCTTTGCCGCAAGGTCGCACACGATGCTGTAGTTGGCTGTCTCGCCAACCTGGAATTTGTTATCGTTGCTGTTGTCGTCGGACGACACCAGTGCGGCACTGACTCCGTCTGACAATGTCACACCAGCATCGCCTGCACGGTATTCCAACTTGCCCCACTCTGTCTCGGTGAGGAACTTGAAATCGCTGTTGGCCTTAAGACTTACGGTTGCCGTGAATACGTCGGGCTGTGCGGCATCGTTCATCATCACGATGGAGTTGTCAATGGACCAGCCTCCCCACACTCCGTCTCCTACAATAAGAAGGCGTTCGGCAGCCTGAACGGTTAATGTACTTGCTGCAAGAAGCATGCAGCCTAACAATCTCTGTGTAAACGTTTTTGTTTTCATAATGTTTTGTTTTTGAAAAGTTATCTGTTTAAAGAAGCACTCTCTTACATTGTGTGGAAACTGTCACTAAATATACGCCATGGGTGAGACGACGCGAGGTGAAGGGTTGTGAGTGGTCTACCCTTCCCTTGCAGACCAAGGCTCCGTCGACTGATGTCACTACCACGTCGGCTGCCGAACTGTCGGCTGTAACGACAATGGATGATGAAGAAACCCTTATCTTGAATTTCTCGTTGCGGGCTGCATCAGGAATGCCGGTAACGGATGGCTCGCCTATGCCATATCCGACAGCACTTACCAATTGTCCGCGAAGAGTTTCCTTTGCGGTGTTGAGAGTGATGCGGTAATAGCCCGACTGGGGTATTGTCCATTTCACGTCTGGTCCACCTGTGGAACGGTATCCGCTCTCGCCTATTATCGTCTCATCGGCAGTGTAGGGATGGAAACTGACACTTCCCCAGTCCTGTGCCGTGAGTATCTTGAACTTGTTTGGCTCTTCCCTGTTTTCTCCCCAGTTGGTCTTGAGCGTTCCTTCCCATACCATCTCTTCGGGCGAAGTTGCCGAAGGGGAGAAACGTATGGACTGCGGGGCTGTCCAGTAGTTCCAGCCAAGGGGGCAGCAGCCTCCCACTAAATATAGTTCCTTATACTGCCGGAAGCGGCGTGCGTAAACGTTAGCGTCTTCAATAATTCCGTAAATGGTGTATGTGCCGGGTATGCTTACGCTCCATCCCTGCCGCTGACATGACGATACCGACTTGGTAAGGGACGAGCTGCACGCCGTGCCGAAGGTGATGTCTACGCCGTCGAAGAGGGGTGTGTAGAAGGTTGTTTCGGCAGTCGCTTCGGGCGTGTCCTGCAATATGATGTTGCCGGGTGTGAGTTGAAAGGTTGCCTTGTATTCGGCATTTCCAAACAGCGGCAAGGCTACTGTGCTGCCACCGAGTGCCGACCCTGTTGCATAGAGTGTTGCGGGGAGCCGAACGGGCTCTTCCAACTCACGTACTGACATCATCATGGTGTTGAGGTCTACGTATATGGTATAGTCGGCTGTTTCGGAAGGCACGAACTTGAAGTCGCGGCTGCCGTCGAGTGCCCAGTCGGCAACATAGGTCAACGCGTATGTGCTGCCTGCCGAGACTGACTGTCGGCAAGAGGTGCCGAAGATATGCTTATGGAAGTCGCGGGCGTTGAGGAACTTGAACTCCCGACCGCCTTCGAGTTTTCCGCTCCAGCGGAATACGCCTTCTGCTATCCTGTCCATTTCGGGTGTCTCGCCGATATTCCACTGGTACGGGGTGGCATCACCGATGATATATAGCCGGGACAGTTCCATGGAGTTTGACATGTCGGCTGCCGCAGCAACCGATGCCGTGACCATGAAACATAACTGTAAAAACAATTTCTTCATATCGACGTGGGGTTATTTATTTTTTGCGAATTTGTTGACATACGTACTGTCGTCTGCCACCACCTTACTTATATATAAACGGGGTTGTAGCATGGAGAGGTCTACGCTGAAGCCGTGAACATTGTTGTAGATGCCGTCGAGCATCTGCTTGCCGTTGGTATCGCTGACAGAGAGCAACACGTTCTTTGCTCCTTGTGGGAAGGAAGCCACGAGGCTGTTTTTCTGAGCATCGTAGCTTACCTTGGGCTTGTTCAACGAGGCATTGTCCACTGCTGTACCTTCGGGTATTCTACTACAACGGTGCTTTCGGAAGAGGTGTCTGCCGTGGGCACGTCGAAAGTGATACTCCGTGATGCCGCATCGTAGAGATATTGCGCAGCTACTCCGTTGACCTTGACGGCAAGCGGTGCGACGCTGTTGTATATGTGCATCTCGTAGGAACGTGATTGCGGAGCTTTTGCACAGGTTCCCTGCCGGGGATGGATCACGTATGTCGCCTTATCACCGGAAATGGTCTGGGTAAAAAGCGTGGTGGCATAATTCGTGTCGTAGTCGGCATTGTCGCCGTCGTCTTCATAAAGGCAGAACGAGCCATCGGAACCGTAGACGGCATTGAGCACCAGCCTGTCGGGTCGCTCCGTGACGTTCATCACCGAAGGGGGATTATATGGTATGATGGCTCCCTGTCGGAAGAAATAGGGTATCTGGGCATCGGTAAATGCCATGCTGCGCTTGCAGGGTCCCTGTATCAGCTCGTTGGTCGACACGCTCCACCACTTGCCTTCGGGGAACCATATCTCTTTCTCGGTAAGTCCGTTTGCCTGCGGCCTTGTTGTTATGGGTGCGACAAGGATGTCGTTGCCGAACATATATTGTCCTTCATATTCATAGGCCTCGTCGGCTTCGGGATAGTCGTAGTAGAGCGGACGGCATAGCGATATGCCCGTATCGTAGGCTTCGCGTGCCATGGTGTAGAGATATGGGAACAACGAATAGCGCAGGCGCACGGCATCGAGGATGGTCGGGAAGTTCGGGAATTTCCATATACGACGCTCTATGCGTGAGTCGGCAGTGGCGTGGGTACGGAAGATGGGCGTGAACACTCCGAACTGTATCCAGCGCAGGACGAGGTTGGGGTTATTGATCAGCTCGTCGTTGCTGTACATGTGGCCTCCGAGGTCATGTCCCCAGTAGCCATAGCCCACATTCGATGCCGTGGCTGTGAAATAGGGTTCGAAGTCAAGTGCCTCGTAGCTGATGTTGGCATCGCCTGAGAAGCCTATCTGATAGCGATGGCTGCCGAGACCTCCCCAACGGTGGAAGATAACGGGACGCAGGTTGTCGCGCTTTTGCGCTTCGTTGAAGAAGACGTGGTTGCACCAGAATGTCTCGCTGAGAGAATTGGTGTAGGGGCTGGTAAGATACTGCTGCCAGTCGAGCCACCAGAAGTCGACCCCCTCGCTCTCGTGGTCACGGATGATGGTAGAGAAGAACGACTTTGTGAAATCCTGCCAGTCGAGGCTCCAACTGATGTTGTCTTTGTTGTTGTTGAGGTACTTGCCCGAGAGCTGGCTGTTCATCTGCTCGAAATAGTATGGCGACTCTGTCTTGTTGATGCCGTCGGCAGGATGAAGGTTCAGTGCCGTCTTGAAATTGTTAGCGTGCATCTCCTGAAGCAGTCCCTTGGCATCGGGGATGAGATTGGTGTTCCACGACCAGCCCGTCCATCCGCCACGTCCTTCAGACATGCTTGAGGCGTTGCCGTTCCAATGCCAGTCCATATCGAGTATCATCACATCTGTCGGTATATTGTTGCTCTTCAGGTCGCTCATTATCTGGCGGTAATCGTCGGCGGAATATGAGGCATACTTGCTGTACCAATATCCGAAGACATAGTCGGGCGGAAGGGGTATGCGTCCGGCTATACTGATGTAGTCGGCAACTGCCTTGCGATAGTTTCTGCCGTATGCGAAAAGATAGACATCCATGGCATGAGCGTCGGCACGTTCGTTCCACCAGGGGTAACCCATGTCGGCATCGGGGACAAGAGCATACGAGCGTCCGCCGTCGGAACGCGTTGCGCTCCACGAGTCGTCTACTACTGCCCATCCGGAGCGTGATATGACTCCGGCTTCCATATCCGAACGCTTGCTGTCGCCCGTCAGTCCGTCGAGGGTGCGGCAGGTTCCTTTGAGGTTCAGTGGGTCTGGCTTACCAGGATACCAGTAGGCTGGCGTGCCATTGTTGTCGATGGTAACGGAGAGGTTATCGGGCGAAGCAGGCACGGTGCGGGGATCGCTGCCCTTGCGGTACTTGAGAGAGAGACGTTCGGTTGTAATATATAAATAGGTTCCGTCGTCGGTTGTCATATACGAAGGAACGTCGAGGTTGCGGTTTACTATGGTAAATGTCGCACGGTCTTCAAACTGCGCCGTTTCGCTGTATTCGATGCGTATCATCTCCGGCGTCAGGACTGTGAAGCGTGCACCGCCGCATGTGACGACAGCGGCAGGATTGGCAAGAGGACTGGGGGCTGTACTCTGTGCGCCTGCCTGGGCGGCAGACACAGCAAAGAGTACAGCTGTCACGATACGGAAAGAGAGTGATACTGTTTTATTCATAAGGATATATTTTTCAAAGAGGTATAATACTTACGGCATATCCTCCACCGGGTGCAGCCTTCAACTTCAGCACCGTCTTGGCAGTAACGGTTCGTTTTGTTATTGTATACGCCTTGGGGTTGGTACGGAAGTCTGCATCCTTGGCATCAGCGTATATTGTGGCTTCATACTTCCTGCCCGGCTCGAGGAAGTCGAGTCTGAGGACTGACTGATGACCGTTCTCTGCTGCGGTACAGCCAAGGAACCAGTTATCTGTACCCTTTTCCTTTCGGGCTATGGTTATATACTGTCCTGGCTCGGCTTCGAGATATCGACTTTCGTCCCAGTCGATGGCGACATCCTTGATGAACTGGAAAGCGTCGCTGTAACGCTCGTAGTTCTCGGGCAGGTCGGCAGCCATCTGCAACGGGCTGTACATGGTGACGTAGAGTGCCAGCTGGCGTGCGAGGGTTGAGTTTATGTTATGGTGCTTTCCGGGGTCTACCTTGCTCATGTCGCCCTCGAGGATTCCGGGTGTATAGTCCATGGGACCTCCCTGCAGGCGCGTAAAGGGCAGCACGGTTGTATGGGATGCCTTGTTGCCGGCAAACGATTCATACTCAGTGCCGCGTGCCGACTCGTTGCCTATGAGGTTAGGATAGGTGCGGCAGAGTCCGGTGGGGCGCACAGCCTCGTGGGCATTGACCATGATATGGTGTTTAGCTGCTTCGGTGACGCAGTACAGGTAGTGGTTGTTCATCCATTGTCCGTAGTGGTGTTCACCACGTGGTATGATATTGCCCACGTATCCGCTCTTCACCGAGTTGTAGCCGTATTTGTCCATAAGGTTGTAGGCTGCATCGAGGTGGCGTTCGTAGTTGCGCACCGACGACGATGTCTCGTGGTGCATCATCAGGCGGACTCCTTTGGAATGTGCATAGTCGTTGAGAGCCTTGATGTCGAAGTCGGGATATGGTGTCTGGAAGTCGAAGACGTAGTCCTTACTGTGTCCGAACCAGTCTTCCCAACCGATGTTCCATCCTTCGACGAGAACCTGCGAGAAGCCATGTTGGGCGGCGAAGTCGATATACCGACGCACGTTGGCATTGTTGGCTGGATGGTTTCCGTGTGGCTTGCACTTGGTGTAATCGGTAGTGCCGATGTGGACTGAGGGTAGGTCGTTGGTGTATGACCATGCCTTGCCGCCGCCTATCATCTCCCACCATACACCGATATACTTGACTGGGGTTATCCATGAGGTATCGGTGTATCTGCATGGTTCGTTGAGGTTGAGGATGAGTCGTGAGGCAAGCACCTTGCGCGCATCGTCGACAACCATGATGGTTCGCCAAGGTGTGGTGCACGGGGTCTGACAATGAGCCATATTGCCCTGTGCGTCGGGTGTAAGCTGGGAGCGGAAGACGAAGTTTTTGTCGTCGAGGTCGAGATGCATGCATGAATAGTCTACGAGGGCTGCTTCATGGATGTTGATGTACAGGCCGTCGGCTGTCTTCATCTGCAATGATGTCTGCACCCCTGTGGGTGAGAAGAAGGTCTGTGAGGCGTTGTCGCATTTGGCTGCTTCCATAAGTCCTCTTATCTCCGAGAGCTTCGACTCGGTATAGTCGTATTCCTGTGTGTCGTAGTCGCCCGGTATCCACCATGCGGTATGGTCGCCTGTCATGGCAAACTCCGTGTGTTCGGCTTTTACGACGAAGTACGGAAGGTATACCTGCTGTGGGAACTCGTAGCGGAACCCTACCCCATCGTCGTAGACGCGGAAGCGGAGGTTCATGAAGCGACCGTTGGACGGTTTCTCCATCTCTACAAGCAGCTCGTTGTAGTGGTTGCGTATCTCTTTTTCCTCACCCCATACGGGCTGCCACGTCTCATCGAACGATGTTGTTGAAGTATTGTTGATACGGAACTTGTCCATCAAGGAGTTTTCCTCGTTGAGTTCCATTCCGAGCCGGCTTGTCTTCACGACGGGCATCCCCTTGTAGTCTACCTTGTAGGTGGGCACACCTTGCTCGGTGAGACTGAAGGAAACGCTGAGGTTTCCGTCGGGCGATGTCACAGTCTGTGCCATTGCGACATTGACAAACAGGGCACAGATAAATGTTAGATATTTCATTTTCAGGATTATTATTCTTTTAAGTGTCCTTTAAGTTGACGAGTAATTATTCAAGTCAACTTAAAGAACACTCGTCAACATTATTGATCTGATAACTTCACAATCTTACATCCGTGGGCAGGGATATTGGCTGACACAACAGAAGCCTTGCCTTCGTCGGTATGCTTCCAGAGGTCGCGTACGTTTTTCTCGCCGCTGATACCTATGTCGGAGAGTTTCACTGATACCGAAGCAGTATTGTCGCTGCGGTTGAATAGTCCGACAACATAGTCGCCATTCGTCATCTTGCCATACCATATCTCGTTTTTCTTGTCGCCAAGCTTGTCGCTCAGTGGCTTGCCTACGAAACCGTCCTTGTTGAGTGCGAGGAGCTCGTCGTTGACATAGAATTTGAGGTTATTGCCTATGGTAGAATACTGGTCGGCTGCCGCTACGGGTCCACCAGCCATGAGCTGAAGAGAAATGACAGTTTCGCGTTCAGCGTCGGTATCGAACTTGTTGAGTCGGATGAAGTCGCCGTCGAGGATTATCTTGTTGCGTCCCGAGAGATGCGACCAGTAGGTGAAGCCGTCAAACTGGTTCATGCACTGTGGCCAGCTGGCATACGACTTGCCTTTGTCCTGTGCCGACGTGTGCCACCATCCTCCTCCACCGGTGTCGCATACTATGCGCATCATATTTCCGTAGCGTGCCTCTATCTCGGCATCGTTGAAGTTGTGGGGCATGACGAGCGAGGTGAAGATGCCGTATTTCTTTGCCGACTCAGCGATGTAAGCCATGGCGCGTGCATAGCTCTCTCTGCCATAGCCTCGTCCCACTACACCGATGCCGCGGTCTTTGCCGTCTTCGTACCACGAGAGGAAGTCCATGCGTATGAATTCCACGCCAAGCTCCTTGTAGTGTTTGAAGAAGCCGTCGATATATTCCTTTGCTCCCGGGTTTTCCGCCACTATCCAGTGGAACCACGTATCGTCTACTCCGGGGTTAACCACCTGTGTAGAGCCGTTATAGTAAAGGTTTCCGAAGGTATAGTCGGTACCTTCAATCTTTGTGTCGCGCGGTCCGTGTATCCACAGCGGGTTGTCGTATACGCCGAGCTTTAGTCCCTTCGCCTTGCATTTTGCTACAAGGTCTTTGAGCGATATGGAGCCATACTGCGTCATATATCCAGAGTTGTCGGTGGCAAGCATGGCGATAAAGCCGTCTGTACATATCATGTCGTAGCCGTGAGGCTTGAGGTTGGTTGCCACGAAGTCGATTATCTTGTCCCATTCTTCGGGAGAGATGTCGATGGTGCCGACACCCTGGCGTTCCTGGTCGTAACAATATTCGTAAACGCTCCAATAAAGCGGTGCCTTTACATTGTCGTGGATACCCTCCACAACGGGAAGGTCGGGAAGTTCGTACTTCGGTGGATAACGCATCTCGACGTCGTCGGTGCAGGCAGTGAGCAGCATGAGTGCCGCTCCTGCCAATATGGAAATCATATTTCTTTTCATACTCTTTTATTTTTTATTCACTGTAATCGTCCACTCTTTGAGGTTGAATGTGATAAGGTATCTGCCTGCTTCCTTCACGTGCCACTTGTCGTCGGGTGAAGTGGTGAATACGAAATCGGGTGAAGAGACTCCCTCGGACGTGATATCTACATTGTCGGCTGCAGGACGCAGGAATGGGCACGAGAAGCTTCCGTCTTTCACTATACATGCCTTCATGTCACCCTGAACAAGCTCACCTTCCCATGTGAACACGTATGGGTCTGTCGCACTTTTGGTGAACTGTGTGGCATTGTCCATGCTCCAGCCGTTGGGTGTGGCATCACCTATCATATATAGGTTCTCTGTCTCGATCGGCTCCTTGGTCACGGTGATGTCGGCAAGATATTCTGCCTTTATCGTCCAGTGCTCAAGATCGAAGGTCAGGCGGTAAATGCCATGGTCGGCTATCTTCCACTTGTTGTCGGGACCGGTTGTGAACACGAAGTCGTTACTCTCTACTCCATCCTTGCCTATCTTGCAGTCGGCAGACGACGGACGGATGAACGGTACATCCCAGCTGCCTTTCTCCAGACAGGCTTTCATCTCTCCGGGCTTCAGTTCGCCTTCGTATTCGAAGATGTATTTCGACTTCATTACCAGTTCAGTGGGGCTGTTATTGTCCCAGCCGTTGGGTGTGGCATCGCCGAGCATGTAGAGCACGTCTGATTCTATGGCCTCGACTACCGGGGCATCGTTCTCACCAAGGAACTGTGTTGACATTGTCCAGTTGCGGAGGTTGAAGGTCAGACGGTATTTTCCGGCATAGGCGACTCTCCACTTGTTGTCGGGGTCACCGGAATGCATAATGAACTTCTGGTCTGTTATGTCGGTCTTCGATATCTCTGTGCCTCCTACCTCAGGACGGATGAAGGGTGCATCCCAGCTGCCTGTGGTAAGACAGAGCTTTATCTCGCCTTTGTACAACGACCCCTCCCACGAAAAGACGAGTGCATCGTCGGCAGAGGCTTCCAGCGGTGTAGGGTTGTCGATGTTCCAACCGTTTGGCGTAGCGTCGCCTACCATGAAAAGGCACGAGGTCTTTATGGGCAGGTCTCCCTCTATGATAACGGGTTCCTGCTCGCCTTCGCACCCTGTAAGGAAGAATGCGAACGCTGTGGCGGCGAGAGTGGAAATGATATTTCTTGTTTTCATATTGTTACTGTTTTATCGTTATTACTCATTATAGCCTGGGTTCTGCTTCAATGCAGGGTTGGCATTAAGTATAGGACGCATGATGGGGAAAATCTCTGTGTGATTGTCGGCATCGGGGGTCTTGTCCCACCATGTGCCACCCGAGAACTTGCCGAAGCGTATGAGGTCTATCCTGCGGCGGCTTTCGGCAAAGAACTCACGTCCCCACTCGTCGAGCATCTCGTCCATGTCGAGGGCTACATTGCCTTCGGGTGCATACAGCACGTCCTGATAGTTGGCTGAAGGATAGTTGCGACGGCGTACATCGTTGAGCAGTCTTGCGGCATCTGCCTTCCTGCCCTGACGCAGGCGGCACTCGGCAAGAGAGTATATAATCTCGGGAAGACGTATCTCCGTGTAGTCGCTTTCCATCTGATGTGTGTCGTCATCGCTATAGAAAGGATATTTGGCAAAGTGCCATCCGGAGTTATGGTCACCGTCGCGCAGTGTGCTTGTGGTCACTGTAAGCCATTTGTTGGGGTCGAGTCCCTGGAATTTTCCGACGGCGTCGCGTATGTATAGTTCGTAATCCACCTCGGGTGCCTTGACACGTTTTGTGGCTCCGTTGTCGTCCTTGTATTCAAGATAGCCATACAGGAAAAGTCCCTCACGACGGCTGTTGCCAAGGTTGCGGTAGAGTTTGAGGCGTTCGTCGCCTGCATACTTGCGGAACTTGTCGACGGTCATGCCAAGCTGGTAGTTGAGCTTATCGCCGTTGGGAGCATAGCTTGGAGAAGCCGCATACTTCGTATTGTGGTCACCAGCCTTCGACTTGGAATCGCCAAAGTAGTAACGGGCACGTGCAGGAACGGTCCACCAATATGTGTCGCCCTGATATTGCCAATAGGTGTAGCCGGCATCTGCAGGGAAGCCGAAGATGACTTCGTCACAGTTATCGTTGTCCCAGTCGAAAGCAGCGTCCCAACGGTCGGCAATCTCGTATTTTCCGTATTCACCGTTGATAATCTTCTCTGCCACCTCGGCACACTCGTCGTATTTGCTTACCCCTATGTAGGTCTCGGCATTGAGATACAGGCGTACAAGAAGGGCTGCCGCACCTGCCTTCGTCCACTGTCCCTGTATGGCGGAGTTGGTACCGAGCTCACTCTTTTCTACAAGCATAGGGATAATATCCTTCAGTTCGGTCTCGATGAAGGCAAAGAGCTTGTCGGGGGCTACCTGTCCCTCGGTATTGAGCGACACATTGTTGTAGCTAATGGCAAGCGGCACGTTGCGGAAGGCGTCGAGAAGACGGATATAGAACCATGCACGCAAGGCACGGCACTGGGCCTTCAGATTGTCGAATTCCGCCTGCGAGAAGCCGAATTTGTCCGGTGACAGGGTGCCAAGGTCTTCGATGACATAGTTTGCCTGCATGATACCCTGGAAACATCCGTTCCACTCTGTCTGTGCGTCTCCTCCGTCTTCAACATTCCACTCGTGGTAATGCAGACGACGCCATTTGCCGCCATCGTCCCACCATCCGTCGCGGGTGGGTGTTATAAGCTGGTCGGCTGTAAGCTCGTTGAGCACATGACGGCTCTGGATGCTCCAGAAGGCATGTTCGAACGGACGGAAGGTAGCACGTACAACGTCCATCTTGGTATTGTAGTAGTTCTGTGTGCCTACCTGGTCGTACAGGGTTTCATCAAGGTCGGTACATCCCGACAGTGTAGCAACACAGAGTGCCGCAGTGGCTATATAATTGTAAATCTTCATATCTTTATCTGTTTTTTGTGGTTCATACTTGAATCAGAAATCTATTTGCAAACCTACGATGAACTGGCGAGTAGTGGGGAAGTACGTACGCGAGCCCTGGGCACCGGGGGTAAGTCCGTTAACCTGATATGAAGAGGGGTCAACACCACTGAACTTTGTTATCGTGAATATGTTCTTCATCGTTCCGTATACCCTTACCCGGTCAAGATACGGACAGTCCTTGAGATTAAGGGTGTAGCCAAGTGTCATCATGTCGAGTTTCAGATAGTCACCCTTTTCAAGGAAGTAGTCGCATACCACGGGGTTGGCAGAGCCGGAAACCACGAAGTTCTTTCCATAAGCCTTGTCAAGACGGTTGCCTGTGAAATTGCGGGTGCCGTAGTAGAAATCGTGAATGTTGAAGATGTCGTAGCCAAAAGCACCACGGAAGAACAGCGAGAGGTCGAAATTCTTGTAACGGAAGTTGTGACTTGATGACATGGTGAACTTCGGCATACCGTTGCCTACCACCTGACGGTCGGCATCACTTGCCTGCGAAGCTCGGATGATGTCACCATCTTTGTCATATACGAGCCATTCTCCGTCGGCAGAATGTCCTGCATAACGCCACATATAGAAGTTGCCAAGCGACTCGCCCTTCTGTATGCGCTGAAGGTTATAGAATGGGTATGGGTCTTCGGTTCCTGCCATGTCGTAATAGTCCTGACCTATGTACTTGGAATTGCTGAAGTCGACAAATTTGTTCTTCATGGTAGTACCAACGAAATTGAGGTCGTAAGAGAAGTCCTTGGTATTGACAGCCTTGAAATTGACGTCTATCTCGATACCCGTATTCTTCATTGTACCTACATTGACAAAGGTCTCGTCGAAGAGGTAAGGAGGTACAGACACCTTATAGTTTCCGAGCAGGTCCTGCTGCTTGCGGTTGAAATAGTTGACAGAACCATATACGCGGTTGTTGAACAAAGAGAAGTCGATACCGATGTTCCAGTTCTTGCCCTTCTCCCACCTGAGGTCGGGATTGACATTCTTTGACGGTCCCCATACCTGGAAGTACTTGCCGTTATAGAAATAATAGCCGAAGCCTGTCATCGTATTGAGCGAGATGTAGCTGCCGAAGTCCTGATTGCCAGTGACTCCATAGTCGGCACGCAACTTAAGGTCGCTCACCCACTTGACATTCTTCATGAACGGCTCTTCGGAAATACGCCATCCGGCTGAAACGGCAGGGAAATTACCCCACTTGTTGTCGGCACCGAACTTGGAAGAACCTTCATGACGCAGAGAAGCCGTGAACATGTATTTGCCGGCATAGTCGTAGCTAACACGACCAAAGAAAGATATCAGCTTGGAGTCGTTGCGGTAGCTGCCCATATCAATCTCACCCTCTTCCTTGGCATATTCGCCCGAACCGAGATTGTCGTAGCCAAGACCGTCGTTGGGGAAATCCTTGTTATAGGCATTCAGACCGGAATATTGTGCATACTGGTATGAATAGCCTGCCATACCCTTGACATTATGGCTACCGAAAGAACCGCTGTAGTTGGTGAGCCATTCCACGACATACTGTCGTTCCTTGCTGTAAGAGCGGCTTGCCTCACCTTCGCGACCGTTGTTTATACATATGGTACTTGTAGATGGGCGGAACCAGGAATTGTCATTGTCATACTGATGGTCGGCAAACATCACCTGTGTGGACAGACGGTGATTGCCGTCATTATCCTTTGCGAGCAATGGAAGAAGGTTCAGACGCACCGTACCGTCCCAGTCGAGGAGCTTGGTATCGCCATGGTCTTTCTCAAGAAGCTGGCGCTCAACAGGATTAGAGCCTACAACCTGTCCCTGGAAATTATAATAACGTGTGGGGTTCTCGGGATCCATCAGAGGTGTGGTAGGATTGGCCTCGATGGCATCCTTGAACACACCCCAGTCTGCCTGGTCTCTGTAGATTATTCGTGGCGCGATATTGGCGGTGATGGTGAAGAGGCCACCCTTCGTAGTATGCATAATGGAAGCACGTGCACCATATTCACGACGGTGGGAACGCAGGTCGATACCCTTTGCATCACGATAATCGGCACTCACACGGTAGTTGCTTTTGTCGTTGCCACCGCTTAGGGTAAGGGTATGCTGTTGCGCCGTTCCTGTGCGGCTTACAGCATCGAGCCAGTCGACGTTGCCGCCAAGGTCGACGCCTGTATCACCCCATCCAAGGCGTACGTCACGAAACTCTTGGGCTGACATCATGTCGAGTTCTTTGTTAATCACATCCCACGAGAACATGCCGGAATAAGATGTATGCATCCTTCCGTCCTTGCTGCCCTTCTTGGTTGTGACAACAATGACACCGTTGGAACCGCGCGTACCATATATAGCTGATGCGGCACCATCCTTCAGAATGTCGAATGAAGCGATATCGTTGGGATTGATGTTGGTAAGATTGCCACCAGGAACACCGTCAATGACAATCAGAGGACCGAGTCCGGCTGAACGTGATGACACACCACGTATCTGGATGCTCGCCTGATTGTTAGGGTCGCCTGCACCGGTATTGGTAATAGAAACGCCGGCTACCTTGCCTTGTATCATCATAGACGGGTCAAGAGAGCTGATAGTAAGGAAATCCTTCTCTCCGACATGCGAGATGGCGGATGTGAGCTCCTTCTTGTCCATCGTTCCATAACCTATTACCACAACTTCATTCAGAACATCGTTCTTCTCCTTCAACGTAACGTTGATAACCCTGCGATTCTTTACCGGCTCATTACGAACCTCAAAACCCACGTAAGAGAAAACAAGCGTACCTGTTGGTGACACCTCTACAGAATAGTTGCCGTCAACGTCGGTGATGGCACCAGCTCCTGAATTACCGGTTTTGACACTGACACCAATAAGTGGTTCACCACCAGGGTCGGTTACCGTTCCCGTAATTTTCACTTTCTGCGCAAATGCTGTAGCACCTATTGTCAACAGCAATGCCAGAAACAAAAAACGGCACTTAGGAATCTTTTTTAATAGAATCATGTTTTTTGGTTTTAGTTATTATTAATAAAATATGATATAGTATTCATAGGGTGGCTTAGCCTTCTTCTGTCACGACTCGAGTAGCTTTCGGTTGCAAATTTAGCCATTATAACCACTCAGTGCTCAACAAAGTACAATACAAGTAAATAATGATTTTTACATTATGAATATAAAGCATTAATTATCAACCGTTTACGCAAAGCAATAAATTTATCTCAAGTACATATGGTATTTTTTCGGTATTTTTGTATACCTTTGCAAAAGTATAGCCGAACATTGGATAATCTGCAATTACACACTGACTTTTGACATCGAACCTACACATAAACCTATTAATTATGAAGTCAATTATCATAATTGTAACTATGCTTCTGATATCCACATCCGTGCATGCGGAAAATGAAGTACTCTACAACACTCTCGACAGTGTTGTAGCAAACAGACATAAATATACAAAAGAGAAAGAGGCAAGACTCTCCATGCTGAAACAGCGTATACCATCCATCACAGACCCTGCACTGAAGCTGGAGATGTACAACACGATATACAACGAATACCATTATTTCAGATACGACTCGGCAATGGTATACGTATTGAAGGGGTTGGAACTGGCAAAGAAAACAGGTAACGGAAGATACACGATGCTGAACACCATACACAAGGCTACACTGCTCTCGGCATCGGGGCTGTACAGCGAAGCCGAAAATCTCATCAAACCGCTCAACGAGGAAAAGATGGACAGTTTGCTGAAATACGAATACAACCTCACGCTTTACTGGCTTTACACATACTGGAAAGATTATGCCAATTCAAGCGAATATGCCGACCAATACTGGGAAAAGAAAATTGAATGTCTGAAGAAAACCATTGAACTGGCAAGAAACTCTCCGACAGAATACTACTACCTGCTCGGGGAATACGAAATGTATATCAACGGCGACCACAAAAAGGCTCTCGCATATTATAATAAGGTATTGGACGCCGAAATGGAAAACACAAGACTGTACTCCACCGCATGTTTTGCCGCTGCTTGCTGCTACAACAATCTTAAGGACTATGTCAGATATGAGGAATACATTGTAAGGACAGCCATTACCGATATAAAGACTCCGGTGAAGGAGAACCTGTCGCTGCAGACCGTTGCCGACTGGCTCTTCAATACTGACGGGAATATAAAAAGGGCTGAAAGCTACATCAACGTAGCCATAGAGGATGCCAAGTTCTACAACAACAGGCTGAGAATGCTTGACAGCTCGGACAAGCTGATGGTTATTGTACCGAAATACAAGAGCATGCTGGAAGCTCAGAACTATGCGCTGATATGGGCACTCGGGGTGTGTGGGGTGCTTGTAGTGACACTGGTGGTGGCAACTGTTTTCATAGTCAGACAAAACAAGTTGCTAATACACAGAAGAAAGGAGATTGCATCGAACAACAAGCAGCTGTCTGCTCTTAACGAGGAACTTACCATGAAGAACGGATGGCTTGTGAACATAAACACCCGACGAGAGAACCTCGCCAAACTGTATATTGACCTCTGCTCGAAATACATAGACCGGCTGAACAACTACCAGAAGCTGGTGGTCAGGAAGATTAAGGCGAAACAGGTAGATGAACTGCTGAGCAAGACAACGTCGTCGAAGCTGTCGGATGAGGATGCCACCACGTTCATGTCGCACTTCGACAAGGCGTTCCTGGAACTGTACCCTTCGTTTGTGAACGAGTTCAATGCGCTGCTTACCGACGGTTCAGACGTGAAGACCAAACCGGGTTCTCTTACTACCGAACTAAGGATATTCGCCCTAATAAGGCTGGGTGTGAAAGACAGCAGCGAGATAGCTAACCTGCTGTTCTACACACCGAGAACTATCTACAACTACCGCTCTGCCATGAAGGCAAAGGCTATAAACAGGGAAACGTTTGAGGACGATGTTCGAAGACTCTGCACATGAAAGGTGAACCAAAATATTATCGTCAACCAATGCTTTACATATCAACTACCACCTCCGCTCAACGAGAGACAATGTAATACAAAGAAAGCCTGCCGTGTTGTGGCAGGCTTTCTTTGTTGGGATACCCGGACTCGAACCAGGAAAGGCAGGACCAGAATCTGCAGTGTTACCATTACACCATATCCCAATGTAGGACCGACTTGTTGTCTGTATTGCGATGCAATAGTTACTGCTTTTTTGTAAACAACCAAAACTTTTCCGCTGTTTTTTGTCTGGCAGCCTTATTTTTTCGTTTTTCTGTACAAAACAGTATGTTTCGTCAGTTTCTCACCATCATTTTCCGTACTTTATTGCCCTGACGTACTATGATGAGTCCGCGGCGTGGGGCTGCAAGAGGAGTGCCGTCGATAGAATAGTAGCGGACGGTGCCATCGGTGAGAGCACCGGCAACTGTACCGCTGATGGCAGTGTCATCAGCCAGCTCTCCTGCCAGGAACTGTGCAATAATGGCGCCCAGAGCCTTTGCGGCCGCCAAGGCTTCAGTAGCCGTCTCGTACTTGTAAGTGCTGAATGCAAGGTCGTAGGCGGCAATGCTGTCAGCAAACTGCTGGTATGCCGGATTGTCCGTATTGGCAGCCAGCACGGTGTAGGCCGACACGAGGGAGTCTGCAAGAATGGTATAGTTGCGGTCGTAGGTGATGTTTCCATAAAGACGTATGCCGTTGGCGGACGATGTAGACTCAATGGCAACGCTGAAAGGTGCCACCTCCGTACCGGCATCGTTGAGAAGATAGAACGGCTGGCTGGACTTCTCTCCCAGCAGCAGGGCTTTCTGCTCCAGAGTGCGTCCAACAGTGGCAAACGACATGTTGGGAGTCAGGGACTCGTACAGCACAACGCTATCGGCTGCCACGTCAACGTCGGTGGCGGTAAGGGAAGAGAGGTTGGGACGCGCGGAGAAATAGCAGAACGGAGTGAGCGCCGGTATCTCCGTGGCTTGTTCCTCAACAAGGTAGGTAGTCTTTATCTCAGAAATGAGGCGTGCCTGCATACCCTGCGGTATAGAAGCCGGGAACGGCAGGAAGGACACGTTCCACTTGGCAGGCTCGAAGGCGGGGAAGCAGAACTCGGCCCTTGCGGCTCTGAACGGGCGCAGCGGCAGGAACTCGCTATTGGCATCAATGACGAGATTGTCGCACTTGTCGTTGACAATGATATTGGCAAGGCCATCGACATTGGCAGAGGCATAGAACAGGGCGTTGGGGTTGGCGGCCACTGGCTGGCTGTTAACTCCGCTGACTTCGGTCATATCGTATGTGGTGACGTAAGCGTCGGCAGCAGAAGAAGTAAACAAAGCGGAGTTCCATTTACCAGAGACCTTAGCGTGGCGTCCTTCTGTCTCAACAGCAAGCGAGGGGGCGAATGTGCGGAAGTACACCACGCTGTCGGGAATGTCTACGACAATGGGCGTAGTGGTGCCAGCCGTTGCCATGCGTACCATGCGCGCCTTGTAGTATCCTCCATCAGCAAGCCTGGTGAACTGGAATACGGTGTCACGGGTCTCGCCCTCGTTGAATACCAGTGAAGATATGGACTTCAACGTTGAGTCAGCGCTCCACGTTCCAGCCTCTGGGTCGTAGGAGAAGAGCGAGCAGCGTATGATGGGCTGGCAGACGGAGCCTCCCTCCCCATTGGTGAGCGTAACGCTGACGTTGGCCGTAGTGTTGTTGACATGTCCGAACTTTATGTCATTGACAGTTGTCGACTCGCTGCTTGCGTCTACATCAATCCTGTTGAGGGTAAGAGCAGCCTTTGTGGGCAGCACATCCACCGTAGCCTTGTCGAGCAGACGGCCATAGTCATCATATAGGAATATGTTGAGCGGCTTGGTTTGCATCGGACGATAGGAGAAAGACACCAGCGCACTGTCGCCAGGAGCTACCACTGTTACCAAATCCTCGTCCGAGGGGCTTTTTGGCAGGTTTGATGTATAGGTGCAGTAGATGTAGAAATTCTGTTGGGCCAGTGTAGCGTCATTGGTCACCATGGCCTTGATGGTGCCGACGGTGCGCTCGTACAGGGTGGGCACTATGAGCCGTGCTGAGAAATTCTGGGCCTTCGGAGTGATGTTTGCAAGCATGGCCTGACTGCTGTTGAAGCCATTCATACCAGTCTCGTCATCGACGGTGAAATATCCGTCACCCTGACCACCCCATCCGAAGTTGAAGTGATAGAGTCCCGTTGACGCCTGATAGCCATCGAGCACTACGGCATGGCCTCCCTGCGACTCGTTGGCTCCAGAGTACAGCATAGGGCGTCCGGAGGCGAGGTTGTTGTAGACGAGCGTCTCCCATCCCTGCTGCGAGTAGTTCCACTTTCCGCAATAGTCGTTATTCAGATTGAACTGTCCGCGTATGGCATTGCCCATGTCGCTGGTCTGTCCTGAGGTAGCGGTACCATCTCCGGCACCATACGTGAGCCATGACGACGTTCCGGCCGCATACATGAGCACTGCTACCGCCGAGTCTTGCTTGGCCGTACCTCCGCCCGACAATTTCATAAGGTCATATCTGACGGGAGTACCCTTAGGCAACGATACCGTTACGGGCGCACCTCCATAGCCATAGGTCGGCGTGTCGTAGAGTAGAGCCGTAGGGTTATCCTTGCGGAAATAGTAGATAATCTGCGAGGCTGCCGTAGCGAGGCATCCCGTAAGCGCCTGATTGTTGTTGTCGGTGCGGTGTGGGGCGAGCAGGTTGTAGGGATAGCCCTGGTTCCAGTGTGTTGCCATGAGTACGGGCACGTCATGCCATGACGACTTATAGGCTGCCACGGCCAGCCTCCTCCTTGCCTTCTGTGCAGAGGCAGCCTCACGTGGCTGCTGCGGAGCGTTCTCCTGCAGCTTGGTGACCTTCTCTGCCCATGCGTCGAGCATGTTCTGCAGTGGTTGTGGAATTTGTTTCTCCACATAGTCGCCGCACTCGGTGTAACCAACTATAGGAGCCGTAGCATCATCACCGCTGACGATGACAAAGCCCTTGCCAGCCCCTCTTGAGAAAATGTAGTATGGTGCCCAAGGAACATCATCGGTGGTGGTGTCGGCAATCTCCACCAATGCCTGAGCAACAATGCGGGCCTCAGCCCTGTCTATGGCCACGGCGCCAGCCTGAATGCTGGTAGCCAATGCCAATGAGAATAGAATAGTTTTTTTGTTCATATTTAGGTTATCTGTAATGCTTAGCTGCAAAGCTACAAAATATTTCGCTAACAGCAAAGACTTTTTCCATAAAACCTTATAGGTGGGTTCTGTTAAATCCCGCATATACACAAAATGCGAAGAACAAAAAAAACAGTGGCAAAGAGGCCTGCTATTTTATCTTTGGCTTCAGCTCGTCGGGCGATTCGTTGGTGAACATATCCACAGGCTTTGCCTGCTTGGTAAACAGGTTGCGGACGGTCTCCACCGGCACTTCCGTGTCGGGTTGGAAGCAGGAGCTCTGCATATATGCGAGTATCGACTTGCGGAGTTGGCGTGCAACGACCCTGCGGTCGAGGTTGGAAGAGATATCGAATGTTGTCATCAGCAGCTTGCCTCCTCCAACACGGGCCTCGACAATCATTCCCAAACGGCGGCTCACATGCCAGGTGTCAATGGGCTGGAATGGCGGGCGGCACGACTGCGGGAACTCTGTAAGGTTCATCACCTGCGCCTTGTTAACCAGCTCCCACCAGTTGAGGTTCTGCCAGCTGTCCGTAGGGAACAGGGCGAACACGGGATGGTCGGACTGGATGTAGGAGCCTGTGGTATGTGGCGGACGCATCTTGAACCAGCTGGTATTCCAGAACACTGGCAGATAGGTCTGCTTGACATCGCTGCCGTAGGTCACCTTGCCCGCAGCCTCAACAAGCACTTTTCCTCCCTTTGCAAGAACACCGAGTGCCCGGTCGTCGAGCGAGTCACAGACGTAGATGTCGCTACCGGCCATGCTATTGCCATCAGTCTTGGGCATGGCGAGCACGGAGGGATATACCCAGAAGTCCCACTCGTTGGAATAGCCACTGACGGTTACCTGAAGCCTGAGCTTCACAGGAATGCCGTTGGCAGACACGCTGGCGTATGTCGATAGCGGCAGCACCACCCTACCGAGATTAATGTTCTTGCCCACGGGCAACGGATTGGCACCACTATTTAGAACACCGCTCACCGGCGGGCAACCGTCACCACTAATGGTATATGCCGGAACGCCTTGCAGCTCACGGCCAGAAGCATTGTACAGCTCCACGTCTACAGACAGAGTGTCGGCATCAGTGAATACGAACTTGGGGAAACGGGCCAACGGCACCACCGGGGCACAGGCATGGCGCAGCACATCCATGGCGGCAGCGTCATCACGGCAGTAGCTCTTCTCCTTCCAGAACACATTGAGCGGCCCCACGAGGGCTGTTCCCTGTCCGCTGTAGTCGTTGAGTCCGAGAAGTTGGAAGCCAGCATAGCCTGGTGTGCGCAGGTTACGCTCAATCTCATACTTATAAGCCATATTCTGCAACCTGCTGCTGGCATCGAGGAAGCGTGAGGCCATATCCTCCATGCCGTTGTCGCGGAGCAGGTCCTCAAAGATGTCGAAGTTGCACGCCTTGTAGGCTCCTGTATAGAGCGGACGCTCGCTGAGGTCGGGGAAGGCACACCACTGCCCCTGCTCATGAGCTACGATAGGGCTGTTGCACACCATCTCTATGGTACCGTCGGACAGGGTATCAGTCACGAGGGCGTAGTCGGGCGCGCCCTTTGTGGTGAAGTTGCGTGGTCGAAGCAGCTGGTCGTAGTAGTCGTCTGCTGACTGTGGAGCCTGCCTGTCCCATGCCAGTCCACGGGCACCGCCTTTTACATGGTAGTCGCTATTGGCATCCCATGCCCAGCCTCCTCCCACCGATGCTCCACAATAGAGTCTGCGGGTATCGCCTGTGGAATGCCAGTAGTCTATGAAGTCATGACACCATGCGACCCAGTCTCCGGCCGGCTCGTTACCGGCAGCAAGCATGCAGAACGACGGATGGTTGCCGTAGGCTCTCACCATGCGCTCTGTCTCCTCAAGCAGATATCTGTCTATGGTCATGCCACGGCGCAACCTCACACCGTGGTTTGGCCACGACGGCCCCTCCGGCTGAAGGTATATGCCTACCTTGTCTGCTGCGCAGAATGCCGCCTCGGGAGGACAGTAGGAGTGGAAGCGCACATGATTGATGCCGTAGGTCTTGCACTTGCGGAAGATGTCAAGCCACGAAGCCTCATCAGTAGGCGGATAGCCCGTCAGCGGGAAGCAGCAGTTCTCAACTGTTCCGCGCAGCCATATAGGGTTGCCGTTGAGGTATAGTTGCCGTCCGCGGAAACTAATCTCCCTCATTCCGAATACAGTGCTCACGGTATCTGCCCCAATGGTAGCCGTGAGAGTGTACGTGCAGGGAGTGAACTCGCTCCACAGCCTGACTTCCTCGCCTACCTTCAGTGAATATATCTTCTGTCCGTTACTTCCTTCCCTTACGGCATGCGGTTCCACAGGCTTGCCATCGATGGCAAACAGAGGCTTGCGATGGCTCGCCTTGCCAGCCATCTCCACGGCAACGTCTATTGACTTGTCGGCAAGCCTTGGGAAAACCTGCATGTTGGCGATGTGGCTCTCAGGCCTCGCCACGAGCATCATCCTGCCGGCAATACCGTTCCAGTTGCCTTGCGTCTGGTCGGTAACACTGTGCGAGTCCTGGCCAACGCATACGTTCTCGATACCATTGTATAGCCTAATCTTTATCTCGTTTGTCTTGCCAAATACGACAAAAGGTGTAATATCGAACTCATGTGGCACGCTTAGCGACGAGTCACGTCCGGCATGATGTCCGTTGACATAGACATCGGTCTCTATATGTGGACGCTCCAGAAAGAGCATCACCCTCTGTCCCTTCCACTGTCTGGGTATATCGACGGAGCGCATGTACCATGCCTCGCCGACATAATGACGGGAGGGAGTGAGGAAGAAGGGAAATTTCATACGCCCGGCCTCACGGTATCGTGCCATATATGGATTGAAATAGTAGGAGGAGTCGTATAGGCTGCCTGTCCAACGGGTGTTGGCATCAACCTTATGTCCCACACCGTTGGTGAGCATGGAACCAGGCAGCGTGACATCACAGCTGTTGCCCTCGTATGACAGTCTCCATTTTCCGTCAAGGTGAATTGTATGCTGCGCAAGCACGGCGTGGAACGACATTGCGGTGAGGAAAAGAAATAACAGTCTTCGCATTTTTGATTTGATTTCGGTTAATATTGTTTATGTTGCAAAAATAATCCTTTTACGCACAACGGCAAAGAGGGAAGTGTCAATATAGCAAAAAATACGGAAGTTTGGTCAAAAAGTGAAGACTTTACACAATAATGTCAACAAAATATGCGTTATACGTGATAATAACTTCCAAAGTTTTACGACTCAGCAGGATAGTAGCAAGAGAGGAGAATGGAGAACAAGTATAATTCCAAACAGGAGAATATAGTCTACATTGGTCTTTGGTCCATAATATTTCTCAGCCCCATCGTTACGGTTTACCTGAAGACTATGTATGATGCCAATGCATTTTTTGATTGGCAGGCAATACTTAATGTCCAGAAAATCTTCTTTTTCTATTTCTGCGCTTTCCTTATCCACAACTACCTGCTTGCCCCGTTGATAATATACAAGCGCAACTTCCGTGCCTACATTCCTCTTGCCCTGTTGCTGATAGCGGCATTCTTCGTCCTTTTAATTGCAACGAGGCCAAAGATGCTGAAGGACATGCATGAACCTTTCCCAAATGAGATGGCCATGCACGACAAGGGAGGAAAGCACAAAGAGCCAAAAGAGCGGAAAAGGACACACGGCCACAAGGGGTCGGGAGACTTTATGGACAAGGGAAAGCCAAAAGGGCTCGGACTGCTGGAAATTACCAATTCCATGACGCTGCTATTCCTGTTCGGCATGAACATCGGAGCAAAAGCATACTTCAAGTCGGCTGATGACAGGGAGAAACTGGAAAAGCTGGAAAAGCAGAACCTTCAACAGAGGCTTGACTACCTGAAGGGACAGATAAATCCGCACTTCTTCATGAACACCCTTAATAATATCCACGCTCTCGTCGACATAGACCCCGAGAAGGCCAAGACAAGCATCGTGGAACTGTCGAAGCTTATGAGGATGATTCTCTACGACAGCGACAAACAGATGACGAGCCTGCCCCAAGAGATAGAATTCATAAAGAACTACATCAGGCTCATGCGCCTCAGGTTTACTGACAACGTCACCATCCACACCGAATTTCCCAACAATCCTCCGCATAAGGATATCGCCCAAATGGTGTTAGTGACCTTCATCGAGAACGCTTTTAAGCATGGCATCAGCTACATGCAGCCAACGATAATAGACATTGCCATCAGGCTGCACGGCAACAAGCTGCTATTTACGTGCGCCAACACTGTCAGGCCGGCCGACAAAAACAACAACAACGAGAAAAAGGGAGGACTCGGGCTGGCCAACGTGAAGAAGAGGCTCGACCTCATATACGGAAACGAATACAAACTCGACATAAAGGGCCAAAGCACGCGGTACAAGGTGAGACTGCTGCTGACACTCAACTAATCTGGAAAAGACTATGATAAGGACTATCGCTATTGATGACGAGCCACTCGCACTGCAACAACTGACCTCCTACATAGAGAAGGTGCCGTTCCTGAAGCTTGTAGCAGAATGCCGCAGCGCCATGGAGGCCATGGAGGTACTGAACAATGAGGAGGTAGACGCTATCTTCTGCGACATCAACATGCCCGATATCAACGGCATGGAACTGATAAAGTCATTGCCGGCACCACCCATAGTGGTCTTCACGACGGCATCAGCAGACCATGCCCTTGAGGGCTACAAGCTCGACGCCGCCGACTATCTGCTTAAGCCCTTTGGACTGATGGACTTCAAGAGGGCCGCCAATAAGGTGCAGAAACGGTACTACTTGACAAACAGCAAGCCCGCCGGCAACAGCGAGGACGACACGGTATTCCTGAAAACAGAGAACAGGATGGTGAAGGTGGCGTTCAACGACATAAGGTATATCGAAGGCATGAGCGAGTATATCAAGGTGTACCTGGAGGGGCAGAAACCAATTGTCGTGCTGCTGGCTCTGAAAAGGATGGAAGACCGCATGCCATCCTACTTCATGCGCATACACAGGTCGTACATCATAAACCTAAAGAAAATACAGGAGGTAAACAAAAACAGGGTAATCATGGACCAGAACACGTATCTGCCTATAGGCGAGAACTACAAGAACGCCCTGACGGAATATATCAGCGACAGATTTCTCGGAAAGTAACCAGACTGCATACTGGCACAAACAAGCAATAATATACTAAACAGAAAAGACATGAAAGCAATCAGTACAGAAAAAGCACCCGCGGCCATAGGCCCTTACAGCCAGGCCATAGAGGCCAACGGCTTTGTATTCGCATCGGGACAACTGCCCATAGACCCTGCCACAGGCAACTTCCCCGAAGGAGGCATAAAGGAACAGACTCGACAGAGCCTCACCAACGCCAAGAACATCCTCGAGGCTGCCGGCACAGACCTGGGCCACGTTGTAAAGACAACAGTATTCCTCTCTGACATGGGGAACTTCGCAGCTATGAACGAGGTGTATGCCGAGTTCTTCAGCGCTCCATACCCAGGCCGTTCTGCAGTAGCTGTCAAGGACCTGCCCAAGGGTGCGCTCGTTGAGGTGGAATGTATTGCCGCAAAGGGATAAGTCTCGATCAACCATTATCAATGGAAATACGATGAAAGCGTATCTCTGCATGATGCAGGGGTACGCTTTCACCGTATTGTCAAAATCATGCCAGAAAGGCCTGGTATCTATTATTACCATCTGGACGAGCCATACTGCACGGCAGACACCGACTTGGACGTTCCGCCTACATTGAGCGTATAGCTGCTGCCCGAGGTCATGCCGGGGGCCGTCACCAGTATCGAGGCTGACGAAAGACTATATGGCATGGTAAAAGTGGCCAGTGTAGTCGAGCCTGATGACAGGGTTACTACAGAGTTGGCAGTCACGCTTGCCGACGTGGAGACATAACACTGTGTGGAAGAGGAATTTGTTGGTGCAGAGTTGCTTCCACCTAATGCTACCAGCTCTCCACCTGTGAAATACACTGTATATCCAGCCTCGCTGTTGGCATCTATACCGCACTCGGGACTCTTTGCTCCATAGGCTATGGTATGTCCGCCGGAGACATATACGCTGCCATTGGCGTCGATACCATCGTTGGAAGTGGCATACGCAGTAACGGTACCACCCTTGATGTACATGTGGCTACCAGAGTTTATGGCATCGTCTGACGAATATGCCGTAACAACAGCATTACCGTCAAAGGTTATGCACGACTTGCTCTCTATAGCCTCTGACGATGCCGACGTTGCGTCAATGATTCCTCCGCTGAACAGCATGTCACCATCCGACTTGATGGCCTTGGGCGAGGACTTCTTACTGGTATCTGTAGTTCCACCGCCGCCGGGGAAGCCACCGCCACCAGGGAAGCCGCCTCCACCAGGGAAGCCGCCTCCACCAGGACCATAAGCCGTAGACGAATAGTTGTATACGCTGCCCGTTGCCTTGGCCGTAATGGTTCCGCCCGTCACGGTCAGCAGAGAGTCGCTGTTGAGACACTTGCCTCCTGCTCCGCTGCTTGTAAGGGTAAGCACTCCGGCATCAATGGTAATATCGGCATCCGACTTGATGCACGATGACGCCTTTGCCTCAGCGTCAGCCTCATCCCACTTGCCTCCGCCTGTGGTCACAATGGTTATGGCAGGCGTGCTCTTGTCATCATTGATGATAATGTCACCCTCTGCGGTAAGGCCCTTGGCTGCAGCAGCTGACACTTCAATATCTATGGTACCGCCCTTTATTACTATCTGGCCAGTATTCTCCTCGTCAACTACTTTTGTTCCATCGTCCTCAGTCTCGTAGCTGGCCTGTATGCCGTCATCACCCACTCCGCTAATAGTGACTTTTCCACCATTCTGCTGATAATACTGGTTGCAGTTGATACCATCGCCAACGGCAGAAAGAATGTTTAGTGTTCCGAAACCAGCCTTCAGCTGCACATACTCCTTGCCCCAGAAAGCATGATTGGCATTGCCACGGATGTTCAGCGTACCCGCACCATTAAACTCGGTGTGTCCCTTTACGGCAAAGCAAGCCTTCTGCGTGCCTCCAGCACCATCGCTGAGCGTACTTTCCGTATTGTCAGCCAACAGCACGGCTATTCTCTTGCCGTCCCTGATGTTTATGGCTGCACTATCTGGATTGTTGAGCGTCAAGCCGTCAAGCACGAAGGTTGCCTTCAGGCTGCCGTCCATATAAAGTGAGCCATCAGTAGAGGCACCTCTCAAGGTATATGTTATCTCATCGGCAAGGTCAGCCGACTGCAACAGCACAACATGGGCACCCGTTACTGAGGCGTTGACATAGCGTGCCACATTACCTGCTACAAAGACACTGGCAGACGTACCATTGTATACAACATCCACAGAGTTGTCAACTACCATGTTGTCATCGATATACATGCTGTCAACAGACGCAAGCGCAAAAGGACGGCCCAAGACTGTCAGTGACACGCCGTCAGCATAAAGCATATCACCTGCCTGAGTTGCGGGGAAGCAGTATGTTATTCCTTTTTCAACAACATTCAATGTCTGTGCATTGACAACAAATGAAAGCGTCAAAAGTGCCGAAGCTATAATTGTACGCATAATAATAAATATGTATAAGGGTTAGCTAATCCTAATATAAAACGTCAATATGTTTTGCAAATATAAGACAAATATAGCAAAACGAAAAAAAACAATCAGCAAACACCCTTTTTTTTATCACGAAGCCATCCCTCTACCTTATCTACCTCCTCTATCCCTCCCTATCTACTCTATCTTATCTATCATATCTACACCCCTCTATCTCATCTATCCCTCCTCCCGCAAAAAGCAGGAGGAGGGACAATCTATCAGAACTTAAACTTATACTCTACGCCAACAACATGTCTGTTAGGCTCGTTATCGTCATCGTCATCATGTACAGACTGATAGAGATAGTACAGCCCCACTTCATGTTTCTTAGTAATCTTCCAGTCTACGCCTGCCGTATAGCGTGTCTTCTGCACTGACCAGCCATTGAACATCTCCACGCTGGCATACGGCTCGAAATGACTATTGGGAATATCGTAGCTCAGCTGCAACCTGCTGCGCAGTACATTCTTGCCACGTCCCTTGTATGTTTTTGGCTTGCCATCGTACTCGTCATCATCGAAGTCCCATCGCTCATCGATGGTCTTCTCCGGGCGATAGGTGTACTGCCATCTCTCACGCAATGACACCTGCCAGTCACCAAACTTATAACTTCCAGTAAGCGACACATTGAAGCGGTGGCGCCCCCCCCAATACTCGGCAAGTTTGTTGGGCATGCCATTTGTCTCCTTGTAGGTGATTTTCTCATTGTTGTCATCAAGGAACGAATAGCCCGCGCTAACCTTCAGCCATTTTGTAAGCTTATATTGTGCATCTACGCCCACGCTCCAACGGTCGAGGGTAGACACATCATCGCGGGTACGCAACTCTGCTTCCATACCCACACTGAGTTTCTTCGAAATCTTCTTCTCCGCACCAATGGATGTCCACACGCCAAAGTCATCACTTTGGGCAAGCGATGACAGCGGCATCATCATCAATGCCAGCAGATAAAACGCTTTTCTTTTCATATAGTCCTATTTAATAATTCATGTTTCAAAACAATAAAAGTCTGGCTTAAACATTCGCCCTTATCTTCCTTTACATCCTTTTTACTACTTGTAAAATCCAAGTTTAATAATATTCAACACTGGGTAATGAATGTTACACCTCCGTAAGGTCGGTACGGGCGAGCTTCAGCTTGTCGGCAACGCTGTTGATAGCCTTGGGGTCTACATAGTACACTCGGAGCATTGCCATGTCACGCAGCAGGTCTACGGCTCCTACATCTATCCTCTTGACCGTCAGTCCAAGCCTCTGCTCAATATCGGCAATAAGATCCTCGCGCCGCTCCGGCTTTATCAACTCTATACGGTCGTACTGCACCAGCTTGCTCGGCTCCATCTTCAGCCGGTGCTCGCACATCCATACGGCAAACACCACTATGGCATTGGTAAGCAAAAGCTCTACAATATTCACGGAGGCAGCTATGGCATTGACCACAGACAAAGCAATGATGACAAAGAGATAAGTCATCTCGCGAACGGGCATGGCGTCCGTGCGGTAGCGCATGATGCTGAAGATACCAAAAAGTCCGATACCGATACCGATGCTCGTCTTGGCCTTCAGGTCCTCAAGCACGAAGAGCATGAAGAACACTAAGAAGAAGATGGCGATGGAGATGAGCATGAAGGTGAAGTAGAAGTCGCGGCGGCGGCTCTTCTTGTAGTACAGTCTGTCAACGATGACGAGATTAACAACTACACAGATTGTCAGTCTGACAAGCATTGCCACGAACGATTCTGACAGTGATAAAGAAAAAATGTCCATTTCTGTATGTTATTAGTTTTTGAATTCATTGATAATTACTTTCCCGATGTAAGCCCGGCCCTCAGCCGTTCTACGGCATGAAGGCGTGGCTTGAAGCGGTTCTGCTTAAGCCCAGGATTGGTGAGGGCAGAGCCCATGCAGTACTTACTGAAGCCCATGGGCTTTATACGTAACTCACGCAGCAGTCCAAGTATCGGTGAGGGTACCAACCCATCGCGTTTCAGCTCAATGATGGCAATCTCAGGCAGGGCAACGTCGAGACCTGTGGCTATGTTGTGGAAACACAGTGAGGTATCAATGGTCAGGCGTTCGGTCTTCATATTGTTCACCAGCGTAATACGGTTGAAGCGGTTTTCTATCTTCTCACCCATGATGTCTGGACTGTACCGCAGATACTGGCGCAGAAACCCGTCATACTCCGCGAACGTCTCGTCATGGCGGTCGAAGATTATGTCCCTCGTTGGGTTCATGGGGTCAAAGTCAAACATCGTAGTTCGTTTTTTCTTTGTACGGCCATGGTTGTTCTTCGTCTTCACCTCAAGGAAGTTCAGCCCGCTGTCCACATAGCTTCTTATCCTGAGTTTCTGTCTGTCGGTATGTCCTGCATGATGGCAGCCGAACATGTTGTAGTCTGGCGTGTCGAAGTAGAGTGTATAGTAGCGTCCTATGCGTCTGCTGTCAATTTCCTGCACACGATACTGCCACACGGCAAGCTTCAGCAACTTCCGCAACTGATCTGTCGTGGTGACGAACTTTGTATCAGTACGGTTCATTAGCCTGATACCGCTCATCTCCTCAAGTGTAATGGGTTGATAATTGTCTAAGATGTCCAGCATTGTATAGGTTAGTTTGTGCAAAGATAGTGCTTTAATTTATATAATCCAAATTAAATATGCCAAAAAACACAATTTCCGCGAATAACTCTCTCGCATTTTGTCCGTCACACAACAGTCTTCATATACCCGAGACCACGCAAAACAAAAAGGTGGAGAACAACGTTCCCCACCTTATCTATAATAAATATCGAGTCTTCAAACTCTCGAACCCTTCGAACCTCTCGAACCCTTCGAGCCCTTCGAACCTTACTTCACATTGCCAACCTCAATAAGATACTCGGCAATCTGCACGGCATTCAGTGCGGCTCCCTTGCGTATCTGGTCACCGGTAAGCCACAGGGTGATACCATTGTCGTTGGCAAGGTCCTTGCGTACACGGCCAACGTATACATCATCCTTGCCTGCGCTCTCAAGAGGCATAGGATAGACATACTGCTGAGGGTCATCCTCAAGGGTCACACCGGGAGCGGCAGAGAGAGCCTCGCGAACCTGACTGACGGTGAGTGGCTGTTCAGTCTCTACCCATACCGACTCGGAATGAGAGCGGAGCGAAGAGACACGCACGCAAGTAGCGCTTGTGCGCACATCACTGTGCATAATCTTGCGGGTCTCGTTGTACATCTTCATCTCTTCCTTGGTATAGTCGTTCTCTGTCATCACGTCTATCTGAGGAATAACGTTGTATGCCAGCTGATGGGGGAACTTGGCAACGGTCTTCACCTCGCCCGTCTCCACCAGTTCCTTATACTGCTGCTGCAGCTCTGCCATGGCGGCAGCACCTGCTCCACTGGCACTCTGGTAGCTGGATATGTGAATGCGCTTGATGTGGGAGAGCTTCTCAATAGGCTGCAACACCACAACCATCATGATGGTCGTGCAGTTGGGGTTGGCGATGATGCCACGTGGACGCACAAGGGCATCCTCAGCATTAACTTCAGGCACGACGAGTGGCACGTCGGCATCCATTCTGAAAGCGCTGGAATTATCTATCATCACAGCACCATACTTGGTGATGGTCTCTGCAAACTCCTTGCTTGTGCCACCACCTGCCGAAGTGAAGGCGATATCCACATCCTTAAAGTCATCGTTATGCTGAAGGAGCTTCACCTCATACTCCTTTCCCTTGAAGGTGTACTTGCGGCCGGCACTACGCTCCGAGCCAAACAGCACCAGGTCGTCCATCGGGAAATTTCTCTCTGCAAGTATGCGCAGGAACTCCTGTCCTACAGCACCGCTTGCACCAACAATAGCTACTTTCATAATTCGTCTATATAATTAATTTGTATACTCTCAGGGCGCAAAATTACAACTTTTATAGCAAATAACGCTTAAAAATGGAAGATTTATAGCTGAATATCAATATTTTTTTGCACCTTTGCACAACCAAACGGGCTTTCGTGGCATTATGGCACATAAAGTAATGGCACCGACGACCACATATTTTATATATATAGAACATAACAATGCTGGCAGATATCACCAACTACTTTCCCATAACAAACCCGACACTGATATTCTTTGTCGTGATGATAATCATCCTGTTTGCCCCTATCATCATGGGAAAGCTAAGGATTCCACACATCATCGGCATGGTGCTTGCGGGCGTCATGGTGGGACAGTACGGCTTCAACATCCTTCAGCGTGATGACTCCTTCGAGCTGTTCGGCAACGTAGGTCTCTACTACATCATGTTCCTTGCCGCGCTTGAGATGGACATGGAGGGAGTGAGGAAGAATGTCAGGCGTATGCTCATCTTCGGTGCCCTGACATGCGCCATACCATTCGGGCTTACTTACGTCATGGGTATGGGGATGCTTGGCTACTCGGGCACGGCAGCACTGCTGCTGGGATGTATCATGGCCTCGAATACGCTCATCGCCTACCCCATCGTCGGGCGATATGGTCTGCAACGCAAGCCGAGTGTAACGCTCAGCGTGGGTTCGTCAATGATTTCGCTGTTTGCATCGCTCATCATTCTCGCAGCCATTGAGAATGCTCACGGAAAAGACTCTGGCGGACTGTTCTGGCTATTGTTCGCCGCAAAGTTCATTGTCTACTGTGCTGGTCTGACATGGCTTGTGCCGAGGCTTACCCGCTGGTTCCTGCGCCGGTACTCCGATGCCGTCATGCAGTTCATCTTCGTCATGGCAATGCTCTTCATGAGTGCGGCTTTGGCCGAGGCGGCAGGTGTCAACGGCATCTGCGGTGCCTTCCTTGCCGGACTCATCCTGAACAGATATATCCCCCCCGTATCACCTCTGATGAACAGGATTGAGTTCATCGGCAATGCCCTCTTCATACCCTATTTCCTCATTGGTGTAGGAATGCTTATCAACGTGCGGTTGCTCTTTGGCGGAGGCGGTATCATCTGGGTAGTGACGTGCATCGTCATCTTCGGAACACTCGGCAAAGCCATAGCGGCCTACCTTGCCTGCTTCGCGTTCCGCATGCCCTTGTCGTCAGGACACATGATGTTCGGACTTACCTCTGCTCATGCGGCAGGAGCTATCGCCATGGTACTTGTAGGCATGAGGATAGAGACTGCGCCAGGGCAGTATCTTGTAGACGACAGCATGCTCAACGGTGTTGTCATGATGATACTCTTCACATGCGTCATATCAACGCTAGTAACAGAATATTCAGCACAGAAAATCACGCTTCGAGACAAGGAGTTCCCGCAAGAGGCACAGCAGGAAAGCGACGACGAGAAGATACTAATACCGGTGAAATATCCGGAATATGCCAACAGGCTCATAAACCTGGCCATACTGATGAGAAACCAGAAGCTCAACAGAAGCCTCGTGGCACTGAACGTGGTATATGACGATGCAAAGATGAGACAAAACCAAGCCCTCGGCAAGCAAATCCTACAGCAGGTAGAGCAATACGCCGCCGGCTCCGACGTGAAGATGCAGACGCAGGTACGTATAGCTGCAAACATCGCCAACGGCATCAAGCACGCATTCAAGGAGTTTCAGGCTTCGGAAATTCTCATCGGCATGCACATGCATGCGGAGGTGTCAAACAAGTTCTGGGGAGAGTTCCACCAGAGCCTGTTCAACGGACTCAACAACCAGATTATCATGGCAAGGCTTCACCAGCCTCTGACAACGATACGCAGAATACAGGTCGCCGTTCCGTCAAGGGCACAATACGAGCCTGGCTTCTACCGATGGCTTGAGCGCCTGGCACGCATGGCCTCCAACCTTGAGTGCCGCATAGTGTTCCATAGCCGCACTGACACCCTCGACCTCATAAGGGAGTTCGTACAGAACAGGCACCACGAGCTGAGGGCTGAGTATGAGCATATGGAACATTGGAACGAGATGCCGAGGCTCGCCACGACCATATCACAGGACCACATGTTCGTTGTGGTGACAGCCCGGAAGGGCACAGTGTCATACAAGAACGCACTCGACCGCTTGCCTGACGAGATTACCCGGTTCTTCAGTGGCAAGAACCTCATGATTATATTCCCCGACCAGTTCGGAGAGCAGATGGAGGCTATGACATTCGCCCAGCCGCAGCACACAGAGGAACGCTCGGCGTACGACGAACTTAGGGAATGGATAGAAAAGAAATTAAGATAAGAAAATGATAGACATCAAAGAAATAACCAAGAGCTTCGGCTCCCTGCAGGTCCTAAAAGGCATCGACCTGCACATAGGCAAAGGAGAGATAGTAAGCATTGTCGGTCCAAGTGGAGCAGGCAAGACGACCCTGTTGCAGATTATCGGCACACTCGACAAGCCCAACTCGGGCAGTATCGTTGTCGACGGCATCGACGTATGCAAGCTTTCCACTTCAAAGCTCAGTGATTTCCGTAACAGACACATAGGTTTCGTATTCCAGTTCCACCAGCTTCTGCCAGAGTTCACGGCGCTCGAGAACATCATGATTCCGGCATTCATTGCAGGGAAGAGCACGAAAGAGGCCAAGACAAGAGCCATGGAACTGCTGGCCTTCATGGGACTGGAGGACAGGGCACAGCATAAGCCCAACGAGCTGTCGGGAGGAGAGAAACAGCGCGTTGCCGTAGCACGCGCACTGGTAAACAATCCCTCCGTCATCCTTGCCGATGAGCCGTCGGGCAGTCTCGACTCAAAGAACAAGGCTGAGCTGCACCAGCTGTTCTTCGACCTTAGGGACAAATACGGACAGACATTCGTCATAGTGACTCACGACGAGGGATTGGCGAGCATCACCGACCGAACCATACACATGAAGGATGGACTAATAACCGAGGGCGAGACACCACAAGAGCAGGAGACTGTTTAGTCCCCATCACCAACAAACGTCATTTTCTCCACATCATTTACATTTACCACATTATTATATATATGGCAAACCTGAAATTAGGCGACTACAACATCCTGAAAGTTGTCAAAGAAGCCAAAAGACCAAACCCACACTCGTTCAACAACGAGGAGACATTCGGCATATTCCTCGACGGAGGACACGAAGGCGACATTCTGATGCCGAAGAAATATGTACCGGAAGGTACAAAGGTCGGCGACATGATTGAATGTTTCCTGTACCTCGACCAGGACGAGCGGCTCATAGCAACGACAGAGAAACCTATAGCGAAGGCAAACGAGTTCGCATTCCTCGAATGCTCATGGGTTAACGAGTATGGAGCATTCCTCGACTGGGGACTGATGAAAGACGTGTTCTGCCCTTTCCGCGAGCAGAAGAGGAAAATGGAGATTGGCAACAGCTACATCGTACACATCCACCTCGACGAGGAAAGCTACCGCATAGTGGCATCAGCAAAGATTGAGAACTATTTCTCCCAGGAAAAACCTGCATATAGACACGGCGAGGAAGTGGAGATAATGATTTGGCAGAAGACCGACCTGGGCTTCAAGGTCATCATCGACAATAAGTATCCCGGACTAATCTATCAGGGCCAAATCTTCAAGCACGTCACCACGGGCGACCGCATGACTGGCTATATCGACAATATCAGACCCGACGGAAAAATAGATGTCACCCTCCAGCCAACAGGCCGTAAGCTGACAGCCGACTTTGCAGAGACTCTTCTCGAATATCTGCACGACAACAACGGCGTGTGCCCACTGGGAGACAAGAGCGACGCCGAGGACATCAAGCGCACATTTCAGGTGAGCAAGAAAACATTCAAGAAAGCCGTTGGCGACCTTTACAAGCGAAGACTCATAACCATTTCCCCCGAGGGACTGAAACTCGTATAAGGGCGAATAATCTGTCTAACTCTTTCTTGCGTCCAAGCATTATGGACTGACTTTTGCTCAGTGGGAAAAACATGGGGAAGGAGACCTAAATGAAGGCCTTTCCAGGTTCACTGGCAAGCCCCTTTTCCAGCAAACGTTTGCGGGAGCGGATGCAAAGCTTTGCGTTGGCGGTTGCAAAGCTTTGCGTTGGCGATTGCAAAGCTTTGCGTGGGCAGATGCAATGCTTTGCGTTGGTGGATGCAATGCTTTGCCCACGTCCAATGAACCACTATACAGTGACATGCAGAGCCTGGGCTGCATTGTTCGGCAAGCCTGTATGCCCCTCTATGAGGCATTCTGTCAAAAGTCGTTTAAATGGGATGACTTTTCATAAACAGGAGAGTGTGAGCTAAAAAGTACGAGGGAGTCCATATCAGCTATGGGCTCCCTCGTGATGTCTAACAACGTGTAGTGCGGTAATTAGTTATTCGGCTATACAGATAGAAACTCTATTCAAGTCATTCTCTGCAAACGGCTGCTCACGCGAGCCCTTTGAGTCAGAGGTTATGCGGTCTGCCGCAATGGCATACTGTGTAGTCAGAGTGTTCACTACAGACTCTGCACGTTCTTTTGCCAGACGGTCGTTCACCCTATCGTTACCTGTTCCTGCATCAGCATAACCTGTGATAGAAATCTTAGCTTTCGGGTTTGCGTTGAGGTAAGCAACGATGTCTCTTACCTTGACAGTCTCGCTGTCGGCAATCTTTGAAGAGTTAATCTTAAAGAATATGTCGCGGCGCAGAGGTTCAACCTTCACCTCCTCAACAACAGGAGCAGGCTCCACTACTGGAGTTGCAGGAACAGGCTCTACAGCTACAGGCTCTTCCTTTACAGGCTCCTTCTTGGTATATATCTTTCCAAGGTTGATGCGCAGACCAGCCAGTGCGTTGAAGTACCAGTCTGCATTGCCGGCCTTCTTCGAGTTGTAGTGGTCGCTCAGCACATTGGCATTTCCCTCAACGATGATGCTGACGGCATTGCTTACACGGAAGGACAGCTCCACGCCACCACGTCCGTACACATTGGTCTTAGTACCGTCCCACAGATATTCAAGATTGTAGGCATCCAGACGGTTTAGCTGTGCGGCAATGGCATTCACCTCGTCATTGTCAAAGGCAATGTTCACACCGCCACCAATGAAAGCCGTAACGTTGAAAACGCGGTTAGGATTGTAGCCACAGAACGCATTGGAGAGGTTGAACATGAAATCAAGCCCGGGAGCCACATACTTGAACTTGTAGTCAGCGGTATAGGCAGGACTGCCCTGAGCGTCACGATAGTTGCTCCAGCCGCCCTTGCTCTGCCAGGCGTTTGCCTGAAGACGGGTTGCAAACCAAGGTGTTACCTGCCAGCCCAAGGCTACCTGAACGTTAGGGCTTAGCAAGTCACCGAACGATGCCTCGCCAAGGGTGTACTGCGCTCCACCAGCAACATTAACAAACAGGTGTTTCTTAAACTCGTACTCTGCACCATCCTTGTCTGTGTAAGTCTGGGCCGATGCTGTCGCACTGAAAGCAACCAATGCGGCAGCGATAATTGACTTAAGTGCTCTCATAACAAATGTGTATTTTTTTATGTTAATAAATGAGTTTCGAATTCTATTTTTGCTGATATTCTCATTCTTTGAAAGATATGCTCGCGCACATCCTTCAAAGAAGGGAGGTGCCAACCATCGCCTCATCGTACGCGAGCCATATCATGCTAAAAAATTGACTATGATGTGATATAAACTATCGCATCTGGATACAAATTAAAGTTCGTTCACACGTCACCTTCATCGCTTTGTTTAGGCTTATCGTGCTACTTCCCAAAAGAGTGTTTCTGTCCACGGAACTCAACGACGAACTGGTTGGACGAAAGAGCAACTATTGTTGCAGCTTCCTCTTGCTCTCCGTAGTTTGAGCCGTCACTTAATATATATGTGAGTTTGAGCTGTCCCTTTTCTATGCGCCAAGAATGGAACGTTATGTCATCTATCTTACCGATATTGCAGGCCGAGCCATCCTCGTCTAAACGGATACCATTGCCACTCTTGTCATTCAAGAGCCAGATGCCTGTAAGCTCGGTTATATTTATTAATGTCGATATAGTCTTCTTGTTAAGGTCTGCCATGACGGCATATTTATTCTTTTGTGTTAGCGAGCCATGATTTTCCTTATCCTGCATGAGTTGTGATACGGAAAGCGTATACTGGCTCTTTGTCTCACTATCAGTAACAACGATGCTGTCACCTTTAGTTGATTCGAGAACCACCATGAGCGTGGGGTCCTTCGGTTTCGGTGCAGCTTTGCGGGCTGCATCAGCCTCTGTGCGTTTTATTTGTGTTGTGCTTCCATTGTTGCAAGAAGCAAAGGCAAGCAATGTGATGGAAAGGATAAACAACTTGAATAATTTCATGAATGCATTTCTCCTTTTGATAAACGGGGACGATGCCCCAACAATGTGAATTTTGAATGAAAAGGGGAGGAATGGAGCATCTCCATCCTCCCCAAGATAATTATGCGTGTATTTCTGATGGATAAAATCAGAGTCTGGGCATCTTACTTGTTCTCCTTAACCTTCACGCTGAAGTCGTAGGTAAGTACGTTGCCGTAGTAGTCCTCAACAGAGAATGTGAATGTTATAGGCTCTGTAGTGATTGAGCCAACACCGCCAGGAACAGTTTCAGCAGTCTCGATCTTGATGCCATTATCTGTAACCTCGATGGTCTTGAACAAGCTGGCGAACTGTGTATCCTTGAGTTTAACAGATGTGCTCTTGATGCGGTTGTCGCGGTTGTCACCGAAGTAGATGATGTCATCAGCAACAGAGGTTGATGGGTCATCAGCATTGATCTCGTCATCACCGATAAGGATAGCTGAGCTTGGGTATTCAACCTCGTAGGTTTCGTTCTTCCACTCGAAGTTAGCCCATGCGATTGCACTCTTGAAGACAACGGTGAACTCGTAAGGAGCATACCAGAGAGACTTAACACCGAAGCACTCAACAGCAACCTGAAGCTTATACTGATGCTCTGACTTGTATGCGACAGCCTTGGCAGGTACTTCCATTGTGTAGTCTGTAGCAGCAGTTAACCAGTTCAGTCTCCAAGCGTTAACTGGCTTATAATCCTTGTATATGCTGTTAGTCTGCTCGTAATCCTTCTTGTCTGTGTAGTCGAAGCTAATCACGCAGCCATCAGCGTTATACCAATCCTTATTGAATGCGGCGATGATGTTGTATGTAGCGTCGTATCCACCAGTAACCTGCTTGTGGTTGTTAGCCCATGCAGTAAGCGTCTTGCCTGCGAGGCCCTCAGCTGTGAGGTTCTTATCGTATGGCAAGAAGTAAGCTGGGTTAGGACTGATGAGAGAAGCGTGATGGTTAGGATACTTCATTTTAAACTTGATAGGCAGCTTGCTTACGAGGTTGCCATTCAGGTCATAAGAATACATCTCAAACGTATACTCTTTCTCAACCTTGATGCTTGCAGGATCATAAGTGAATATCATGTTCTTAATCTTCTGTACGTTTGCAACTGTAAGATTTGAAACAGAACCAGAGTTGGTCTCGTTCATGTTAATTGTTGCAATCGGAGTCTCATCAATCCACTTAGGATTATTTGTCTTCTCTGCTGAGCGGAACTCAACGGTCTTAATCTTGCAGTAGTCTGTACCAACGGCCTTAATCTCAATCTTGTTGGTGTTCTCATACCACAGCTTGTTGGATGCAGCTACAGCGATGCAGTTAGCCTCAACCTGGAAGTCTGTCTTGCTGTCAGCCTTAAGGCCATTAAGCATAGTGTTTACGCCACTCTGATATGGAGTATGCTCGATGGTTACAACACCCTCCTCGAAGAGAGTCTTTGCGAACATAACCTTGATGTCGGTTGAGTAGATAGTACCATCATAGTTCTGGATGAAGTAACGGAATGTCACGGTAGAACCGATGAAGTTGTATGCACCCTCTGCATCTGGTATGGTAACAGTTATCTGGTCGAATCCAGGAGTATCCTCCTCAAAGATTGTGTTAAGGATGCCTACGTTAGCAGCATCGATAGCCTTCTTGAGATTCTTGTAGGTGTCACCTGTCTGAGCCTGATTGCGTGCGTTGCTGATAGCAACAACCTCAACATACTTCCTGTAAACCTTTGCACTTTCCTTTGTCTTACCAAACTCAGTGTTCTGTGGGAGAAGGTTGAACTTACCAGTCATAGGATTACCGAATTCGGTCGTGAAGCGTGCATCACATACAGTTGGATGTGTGGCATCAGCACCTACAGGCTTAATCTCTGGAGCTGTCTGTACACGTGCGTCAACAACATTGAGGTTGAGTGCATACTGAGAGTAAACGCTCTTTACAGTAACCTTACCCTCCTTGTCAGTCTGGTTGTAGCGTGTGAAGAGAGCGTAAGAGTTTGCGAAGCCTGCATGCTTTGAATCACGGAGAACATCAGAGTTGGTAATCAAGCTCTGATAGAGACCGTTTGCAGGAGCCTCGTCAGCTGCGCGGGTGATAGGAGACTTGCGTGTAGAAGCCTCAGGAGCAGAGATTGCGATGTTGGCAGGAGCTGCCATCAGGCTGTTCTCAAGGTTGATGTTGGCCTTGTCTGTGAAGTTTACGTTTGTAGGATTGATGGTGTAGTAAACTGGACCAGCAAGACGCTCTACGTTCCACTTGCCAACAACAAGGTTGTTCTTTGCACTGGCAGCATTCTTGTATGGGAACCATACGAGAGTCTTCGAACCAGAAAGTTCTGTGAAGGTCAGACCTGTAAGACCAGTCTTGTTTACATCAGAAACAACCTGAGCCTGTACAATCTCCAGCTGCTCATCCTGAAGGATAAGACCTGTGATGAGGTTGTTGAGGTTCTCTGCAAGGATATCAAGATACTTGTTGATCTTGCTAACTTCACCCTGAAGAGCAGTAATGGCCTCAGCATTTGCTTGGATAGCAGGCTTTACATTATCACGAATGTCATTCTGGATGTTCGCAATAGCTGTTGCATTATTCTGAATGTTACCAGCGTTGGTGTTGATATCCGCTGTATGCTGGGCAATTGTGTTTTCAGCAGCAGTCAACTTGTCACTCAGCTCAGGAATCTTATTCTCAAGGATGTCGCTAATGCTTGCCTGATTAGCCTCGATAAGACGCTGAAGCTCTGTGTCCTTATCAGAAAGAGCGTCGTGAGCAGTGTTATTTGATTCCTTAAGAGAATTGAGCGCAGACTCAAGGGCGGTAAGCTTTGCGATATTGTCCTGAACCTGCTTGTTAGTTGTAGCGAGCTCATCCTTAACACCTGCTAAAGCAGTATTTGTTGCTTTAAGGTCCTCGGTAAGCTTGTTTATTTGCTGCAATGCTTTCTCAAGTTGATCATTTGTCTCACCGAGACCTTTAGAAAGTTTCTCTAGATTAGCCTTGTTCTCCTTAGCAAGTTTGTCTGCCTCTCCTGCAACTCCAGCAGCTGCGTCAGCAGCAGCCTTAGCCTGCTCGGCAAGCGTATAAGCAGCGTCAGCCTTTGACTGAGCGGCCTGAAGCTCACCATTTTTAAGGTTCTCGATAGCTTGCTCAATCAGAGCAGCTGATGCATCAACAGCAGCCTTCTTTGCCTCAGCAGCCTGAATCTCAGCGTAGCCGTTAGCATCGTTTGTAGCATTCTTGATGGCCTGAGCCAACTCCGCAGCTGCATTATCGCAAGCTGTCTTGTTGGTAGCAAGAAGTCCTTCAAGTTTCTGGATCTCAGCACTCAAGTTTACACCTGAAGCGTCAATCTGAGCCTGCAAGTCCTTGATGTCGTCATCATAGTCCTTACAAGACGTGAATGTGGTCGAAGCCACTGCAAGTGCTCCGAACATTAACGCACTAAAAATTTTTCTTTTCATACGATTAATTTTTGTTAGACATATTTATTAAATACAAATATTTGTTCCAATCTCTGCCCAAGAAATCTAAATTCGGTGCAAATATAGAGATATTTTTTAAGGCGAGCAAATAATTTCTGCTTTTTTTTGTTTCTTTTAACCGATTTTCTTCAAATATCGCAGTTTTTCATCAAAATACCGTCAAAAAGTCTTTATCCGTCAAAATAAAATCTTCACAACATAGAGAGTCGATAAACGTTATATTAGACAGCATGAAATGCATAGCGTCTCTATCTCCCAAGAAATATCGGTTTACTATAATATAAATATGTATATCAATATGGGACAGTTCAAAATTATTATATCTCCAGAAGTTGAACAAACATTTAAGGGTACTATTGTTATTAGGATTGAACAGGATGAGGTGCGGTTCCTATCATCGGACAATCAGGCACAATACCGCTCCGGTACAGACATCCTCAGATTTATGGACCAAATGGCTGACAGGAAAGAGCAATTGGGCAGCATGCGCACGGCTGACACCTACCGTTCTGCAAGCCGACGCCTTGCAAGCTTCCTCGGTGGGAAACCGCTGATGGTTGATGAGGTTACCAGCTCATTGGCAGAGGAGTATGAGGGGTATCTCAAAAGAGAGGGCATGACCTTGAATTCCGTATCGTTTTATCTTCGCATACTTCGTGCCGCATACAACGAGGCTGTAAGGGAAGGACTTGCCGTCGACACGAAACCCTTTGCCAAGGTTTATACAGGAGTGGCAAGAACTTCTAAGCGCGCTCTAAGTATTGATTCCATCAGGAAAATTTTCTCTGCAAAAGTCAAGAATGACAGGCAACGGTTTGCACGTGACATGTTCATGTTCAGCTTTCTTACCCGCGGAATGTCTTTTGTGGACATGGCGCATCTTACAAAAGAGAATCTTAAGGGCAACATTCTTACTTATCGCAGAAGAAAGACCGGGCAGACAATAAGTGTTCTGTGGCTGTCGTGCATGCAGGATATCGTAGACCGTTATCCCTCACTTGACGGTCGTCATCTTCTTGGTATTCTTGATGAAAATAGTGAACTACTGGAGACGCAATACCGCAAATGCCAGATGTCCGTTAACTACATGTTGAAGAACCTGTGCCGTGAAATAGGAGCGGGTGACAATGTCACAATGTATTCTGCCCGTCATTCATGGGCAAGCATAGCCAAGGAACTTGACATTCCCGTTGCTGTCATAAGCGACGGCATGGGACACGATTCCGTTGTAACCACTCAGATATACCTGAATACAATAAGTAGCAGGATTGACATCGCCAACGACAAAGTTATAAGTAGTATCGGGATTGATACCTCTGTTTGTAAAGGGTATTGACAGCAGCTTTTTCTTGGTTCATCAGGAATATGGAGTGACGCATAATAATATATTATTCCTGAAATATATTATTAAATGAAGTGGGTGAAACCGTTTGCCATAGGATATTAATACGTTTGCATCCCTGATAAGGTTAATAACCTTACGGCTGAAAGGTTATTAACCTTACGGCCTTAAGGTTATTAACCTTATCGGCAATGATATATATATGCATAGACCACGCAACAATATATTGTGACTCGAGATATAGCATGAACCGCAAATATGAATACGCCACAGACAAGATTTATAACCTTATCGGCAATGAAGGTAACAAATACAGAGCACACTGCTATAAATGGTAATCACTCGAAATGTCGGATGACCCTTTTTCTTTTCTGATTTAGATTTCTTGGGCAGAGATCAGAAAAATAGCATATAAATATTAGTCTCTTTAATGCGTGCCAACTATTGTTTCTTCCTGAAAAGCAAAGCCGTGTTACCACGGACCTTTTAGTTCCTTAGGTAACATAGCTTTTCAGGATATAAAGAAAGTACAAAAACACACAAGAAAAAGGCCAGACACCTACGAAGGTGAGCTGGCCTAATTCTTTTCCCTTTTAGAATTCTGCATTGTTTGGGGTGCGTGGGAACGGAATGACGTCGCGGATGTTCTGCATTCCCGTTACGAAGAGTATGAGACGCTCAAATCCGAGGCCGAATCCAGCGTGAGGACACGAGCCGTATTTGCGGGTGTCAAGATACCATGACATATCCTTCATAGGGATGTTGCGAGCCTGTATCTCGCCCATGAGCTTATCGTAGTTCTCCTCACGCACAGAGCCTCCGATAATCTCTCCTATCTGCGGGAACAGCACGTCCGTACCTTGCACTGTCTGTCCGCTCTTGCCGTTGTAGCCAGACTCCTCCTCGTCTATCTTCATGTAGAATGCCTTGATGGCCTTAGGATAGTTGGTCATGATGACAGGCTTCTTGAAGTACTCCTCCACAAGATAGCGTTCATGCTCAGAAGCAAGGTCGTCGCCCCACTGGCATGGGAACTCGAATTTCTTGCCTTTCTGTATGGCTTCCTGAAGTATCTTTATGCCCTCTGTATAAGGCAGGCGCACAAATTCCGACTTGAGGATTCCCTCCAGACGCTCTATCAGTCCCTTGTCAATCATCTTGTTGAGGAATGCCAGGTCGTCCTTGCAGTTGTCGAGAGCCCATTTCACGCAGTACTTGATAAAGTCTTCCTCAAGGTCCATCAGCTCTTCGAGGTTCATGAACGCAACCTCTGGCTCAATCATCCAGAACTCGGCGAGATGCCTTGGGGTATTTGAGTTCTCTGCGCGGAAGGTTGGTCCGAAAGTATAGATTGCTCCCAGTGCCGTTGCACCCAATTCGCCCTCAAGCTGTCCTGATACGGTGAGTGAGGTCTGCTTTCCGAAGAAGTCGTCAGAATAGTCAATCTTTCCGTCCTCATTCTTCTTCAGGTCGTAGAGGTTCTTGGTAGTAACCTGGAACATCTGTCCTGCTCCCTCACAGTCGCTTGCCGTGATGAGGGGTGTATGGAAGTAGAAATATCCATGCTCATGGAAATAGGTGTGGATAGCCATCGCCATGTTGTGGCGAATGCGCATGACAGCTCCGAAGGTGTTGGTGCGCAGGCGCAGGTGTGCGAACTGTCGCATGTACTCGAACGACTGTCCCTTCTTCTGCATAGGATAGTCGTTTCCACACAGGCCGTAGATTTCAATCTCGTCAGCCTGTATCTCCACTGCCTGTCCCTGTCCCTGGCTTTCCACCAATGCTCCTACGACGCTGATGCAGGAGCCCGTAGTAATCTGCTTGAGCAAATTGTCATCGACCTTCGATGGGTCGACTACTATCTGTACATTATTAATAGTAGAACCATCGTTGAGGGCGATAAAATCTACCGCTTTGCTACTGCGATGGGTTCTCACCCATCCCTTGACATTCACGATTGCGCCGAAGTCCCTGAGTTGCAGGACATCGACAACCTTAGTTCTTTTCATACTGTAGATAATTATTTATTATAATTCCCCTTCCCACCATCGGTGTGGGAGAAGGGGAATGTGATGTTATCGATTATTCGAATGCGCCCATGCGTAGCATGTCTACTTCCTGCTCTGTGAGGAAGCGCCAGTCACCGCGTCGCAGGTTCTTCTTGGTAAGTCCAGCAAACTGTACGCGGTCGAGCTTGACAACGCGGTAGCCGAGGCTCTCGAATATACGGCGGACGATACGGTTCTTTCCGCTGTGTATCTCAATGCCCACCTGGCTCTTGTCTCTCTCGTCAGCATACTCTACGGAATCTGCGCGTACCTCGCCATCCTCAAGCTCAATGCCCTCGGAAATCTGCTGCATGTCGTGCAGGGTGACATTCTTGTCGAGATATACGTGATAAACCTTTTTCTTCAGAAATTTTGGGTGTGTGAGCTTGCTTGCCATTTCACCGTCGTTGGTGAGCAGGAGCACACCGGTGGTGTTGCGGTCAAGACGGCCTACAGGATATATTCTCTCTGGGCAGGCATCCTTTACGAGGTCCATGACTGTCTTGCGCTGCTGTGGATCATCGACAGTTGTCACATAGTCCTTTGGCTTGTTGAGCAGTACGTACACCTTCTTCTCCAGTGATACTGGCTGGTCGTGGAACTTCACCTCGTCACTACGCAGCACTTTCGTACCAAGTTCTGTTACTACCTGGCCGTTAACGAGGACCACTCCTGCCTGTATGAACTCGTCAGCCTCACGGCGCGAGCACACTCCTGCGTTAGCCAGGAACTTGTTCAGACGAATCGGCTCGTTCGGGTCTATGTGTGTCTCCTTGTACTCGATACGCTTCTTCATGCTGTACTTGGCGTTAGGATCGTAGCCCGGTGTGCGCTGCTGGTAGCCGCCACGCTGCTGGTAGCCACCCTGACGCTGCTGTCCATAGCCGCCCTGACGTGGCTGTCCATAGCCACCCTGACGTGGCTGTCCGTATCCACCCTGACGTGGCTGTCCGTATCCACCCTGACGTGGCTGTCCATAGCCGCCCTGACGTGGCTGGAAGCCGCCCTGACGCGACTGATAACCTCCATCCTGTTCTCCGTTATTGTTATACCTGGGCTGATAGCCGTTTGTTCTCGGACGTGGCTGATAGCCTTCGTTGCGCTGATAGCCATGCTGCTGCCCATAACCACCCTGACGCTGCTGGTAGGGACGTGGCTGATATGGGCGCTGCTGTTGCTGTCCTCCAGCACCTTGCAGAGCAGCTCCGAAGCCCTCTGGTCTGAAGCCGCCTTCATCCTGTGTGCGGCTCTTGTCTGTTGTGTAAGCACGTTGCGTGTGAATGCGTGGACGCTGTGGTCTTCCTCCTGCACGATAATCTCTCTGATAATTTGCGGGTCTGTAGCCTTCACGGCTGTTGTCACCCTGCTGTGCAGAGGTGTCCAACGATTTGTTCTCCATTTCTGAATCCATAAATCTTTTAATTTATTAGCCTCACGGCCAGGGGTTAGTAAAAAAATATTTGTAGTGTTATAGTCAAAACCTCACACCATAATTATATTCCTGTATAGTTGCTTGGTGTGATGGCCATTATTTCTGCTTTGACGCTATCGCTGACATTGAGAGTTCTCACAAACTCATGGATGGTCTGTTCGGTCATCTTGGCATTGGTACGCGTAAGAGCCTTCAGGGCCTCGTATGGGTGCGGGTAGGCTTCCCTTCTGAGGATTGTCTGTATGGCCTCGGCTACAACTGCCCATGTGTTGTCGAGATCTTCCTGCAGCTTCTCCTCGTTGAGGATGAGCTTGCGAAGTCCCTTCAGGGTGCTCTGTATAGCTATGAGTCCATGTCCGAGTGGCACACCTACGTTCCTGAGCACCGTGGAGTCGGTAAGGTCTCTCTGCAAGCGGCTTACGGGCAGCTTCTGTGCGAGGAACTGCAGTACGGCATTTGCAATGCCGAGGTTGCCCTCGCTGTTCTCGAAGTCGATGGGGTTCACCTTGTGGGGCATGGCGCTCGAGCCTACCTCCCCAGCCTTAATCTTCTGCTTGAAATACTCCATGGAGATATACATCCAGAAGTCGCGGTCAAGGTCGATGATGATGGTGTTGATGCGTCTGATGGCATCAAACACACCACCCAGATGGTCGTAGTTGCTGATTTGTGTGGTATACTGCTCCCTTTGCAGTCCGAGCTTCTCGCTTACGAACCTGTTGCCGAAAGCCTTCCAGTCGTATTCGGGATAAGCGACATGGTGTGCGTTGTAGTTGCCCGTAGCGCCGCCAAACTTGGCTGTCATCTTGCATGCCTTCAGGGCATCCAGCTGCTCAGACAAGCGATACACAAACACCATCACCTCCTTGCCAAGCCGAGTGGGCGATGCCGGCTGTCCGTGTGTCTTTGCCAGCATAGGCACGTCAGCCCACTGCTCAGCATACTCACGAAGCTGCGCTATAAGCTCTTCTACCGCCGGCACATATACTTCCTCCAAAGCCTCCTTTACAGACAAGGGGACGCTGGTGTTGTTGATGTCCTGTGACGTAAGGCCAAAGTGTATAAACTCCTTGTATGCGTCAAGGCCGCCAATCTTGTCAAACTCCTCCTTGATGAAGTATTCCACGGCCTTAACATCATGGTTGGTCACCTTCTCTATGTCCTTTACCCTCTGGGCTGACGTCTCGTCAAAGCTACGGTAAATGTCACGAAGGCTCTCGAAAAGACCTTTGTCGAAAGATGCAAGCTGCGGCAATGGCAACTCGCATAAAGTGATAAAATACTCTATTTCTACCCTGATACGATAGCGGATAAGTGCAAATTCAGAAAAATAGCCTGCCAAAGGCTCTGTCTTACTCCTGTAACGCCCATCTATCGGCGAGATGGCTGTCAGCAAATCAAGATTCATATTATAATACGTATTATTGTGGCTGCAAAGTTAAACATTTTGTGCGAAACATGACATTCGTAAACATATAAAATATCTAAAAAGCATATTACGCACGTCATCACGACGGCTCTCACGTGTACAAGACACCTAAATATTTATATATATGGTTACACCAGCACCAGTCTTAACCAGTAAGGTGTGAAAATATAATCCCTGCATCCGGTATGAATGCAGGGATTTGAATGTGGGCGTTGACGGATTCGAACCGCCGACCCTCTGCTTGTAAGGCAGATGCTCTAAACCAGCTGAGCTAAACGCCCGTCGTTTGATTTGCGGGTGCAAAGGTAGAATTATTTTTTCAATCCACAAAGAAAACATTCGAAAAATTTGTTTTCTTTAACAATTGCACAAACAAAATGCAACTACCCAGCCATCATTACAGCTTCAGTAGTTACCAGCTGGCAAATCCTACCATTTTCATTATACATACGCGGGCCTATGAAGGTATTTCATTTTATTGCAGTTTTTTCAGACTGTGACCATGATTTATACAACATGCGTGCAACAAATTCAGGAAAACGTTGTACCTTTGCCATGTGAATGGCTTGCGAAACGCCAAGACAGGGAATACGGGCAAGCATAAAGACTAACGAGAACATGGGCAACATCAAGATACTATCGGGAACGTTCGAGACAAAGCTGGAGCTGGAACATGCCGCCGTGGTGGCAGGCTTCCCTTCGCCAGCCGATGACTACAAGCACGACAGGCTCGACTTCAACAGGGACTATATCAGACATCCCGAAGCTTCGTTCTACGGCGACGTGGACGGAGACTCGATGAAAGATGCCGGCATATTCGACGGCGACAGGGTGATTATCGACAGGGCGGTGGAGGCTCACGACGGCTCTATTGTCGTAGCATTCTGGAACGGCGAGTTCACAATGAAATACCTCGACCTTACACACAAGAAGGACGGTTACATAGAACTCAGACCAGCCAACGCCAACTACCCGACATTCCGCGTGGAGGCTGGAGACAACTTCGAGGTGTGGGGAGTAGTGATACATCTTATCCGCACGTTCGAGAAAATATAGGGACACACTGAAGGCCATTGATTTCTACCACTTACAACATTCTATACAACCATTATGTACGCCATCATCGACTGCGACAACTGCTACGTTAGCTGCGAGCGCGTTTTCCGTCCAGACCTGGAGGGAAAGCCAGTCGTCGTACTGTCAAACAACGACGGCTGCGTGGTGGCACGCTCAAACGAGGCCAAGGCTATGGGGATAAAGGCCGGAACACCGTATTACCAGCTTGCACAGCTGTTTCCCAACCAGAAGATTGCAGTCTTCTCCTCCAACTACGAGCTGTATGGCGAGATGACTGGGCGCGTGGTGGACATCATACGCGAGGAGGCACCAGCCTATTTCCGATACAGCATCGACGAGTGCTTCGTAAGGCTTCACGGCATGGAGACCGCAGGGCTGAAGGCATGGGGAGAGAACCTGTACAAGAAAATCAGGAAGTGGGTGGGCATGCCCGTAAGCATAGGCATAGCACCGAACAAACCCCTCGCCAAGGTGGCAAGCCACTTCGCCAAGAAAGTGGCAGGATATAACCACTGCTGCATCATAGACAATGACGTGCGCCGCACAAAGGCCCTACAGCTGTACCCTATGGACGAGGTGTGGGGCATAGGCAGGAAATATGCCGCAAGACTGAACGCACTCGGCATAGCATCGGCATACGATTTTGCCGCAGCGCCAGGCGAATGGGTGAAGGCGACATTCAACAACATCGTCATCTACCGCACGTGGGAGGAGCTGAACGGCAAGGACAGAGTGCCCGACGAGGAATATGCCAAGAAGAAGAGCATCTGCACAAGCAGGAGCTTCAACGGTATGGTCTCCGACATCAGCGTTCTAAGCACGCATGTTGCCAACTACGCCTCACACTGCGCGGAGAAACTGCGTGCGCAGCGCACCGTTGCGTCTACTGTTGGAGTATTCATCAACACCAATGCCTTCCGCGAGGACCTGGCGCAATACTGGAATTTCCGCGAGGTGAGGCTTCTAACACCATCGAGCTCCACGCAAACCATTGTACACGCAGCCAACGAGGCTCTCTGCGCCATCTTCAGACAAGGGTTCCAATACAAGAAAGCCGGGGTCATCGTGATGGGGATTGCCCCAGACAGTCCTGTCCAGCAGAACCTCTTCGACATAGGTCCCGACAAATACCAGAAGCTGAAAGCACTCGACGAGGCTCTTGACCGCATCAACAGGATTTACGGCAGCGAGACTATAGTGCTCGGTGCCCAGCAATACACCAAACAAGACGGCATTGGCAAAGCTGATGTCTTCGCCAATGCAATAAAACATGACTTCAGGAGCCCTAACCCCACAACGAGATGGAGCGATATCATCAAGCTGGTTTGAGGCGGGCCGGGCATGTCTATTTTAGCTACTATATAACCTATGAGAATTAAAACATTGTTAATTGCTGCCGCTACGGTATCAGCGGTATGCGCACAAGAGTACAAGGTTCCGGTATCAGAAGACTGCGAGCCAATGCAGAAGGGAGACTTCGAACCTACGTGGGAGTCGCTTCGGAAGTATGAAACACCCCAATGGTTCCGTGATGCGAAGTTCGGCATATGGGCACACTGGGGACCGCAATGCGTGGAAGGGTCTGGCGACTGGATGGCCAGGGAGATGTACATGGAAGGCACCAACAAGTCCTACTACCACCGCCAGCACTACGGACATCCGTCGGAAGTAGGGTTCAAGGACATACTGCCGCTATTCAAGGCCGAGAACTGGAACCCCGAGGAGCTGGTACGCTTCTATGCCGAGGAATGCGGAGCACAATATTTCTTCGCACTGGGCAACCATCATGACAACTTCGACCTCTGGGACAGCAAGTACCACGAATGGAACTCCATGGCCATAGGACCACACAAGGACATACTCGACGGATGGGCAAAAGCGGCACGCAAGGCAGGGTTGCCATTCGGAATTTCCTTCCATGCCGACCACGCATGGACATGGTACGAGCCAAGCAGGCGCTTCGACCTAAAGGGCGAGAAACGCGGTGTGAAATACGACGGATGGCTGACCAAGGAAGACGGATACAAGCCCAATGCCGACGGCACGGAGAAATGGTGGAAGGGGCTTGACCCTCAAAAACTGTACGCACAGAACCACGACCTTAGCGACGGCACATGGGACAACAACAGCATACACGGCCAGTGGGGATGGGGGAATGGAGCATGCACACCCACAAGGGAGTATGTGTCAAACTTCTACAACCGTACACTCGACGCCATCAACAGGTACAACCCCGACCTGATATACTTCGACGTAACGGTTCTGCCATTCTACCCTCTCAGCGACGCCGGACTGAAAATAGCGGCACACATGTACAACCGCAGCATCAGCACGCACAAGGGCAAAAACAACGCAGTGGTGTTTGGAAAGATACTGACTGAGGAAATGAAGGAGGCTCTCGTCTGGGACGTGGAGCGTGGAGCACCAAACAAAATAATGGACAGGCCATGGCAATGCTGCAACTGCATCGGTGACTGGCACTACAACAACGGCATATACAACAGCAACAGATACAAGAGCGCGGCCACGGTGGCGAAGCTGCTCGTAGACATAGTATCAAAAAACGGCAACATGCTGCTCTCCATACCGCTGAGGGCTGACGGCACACCCGACGAGAAGGAGATTGCGATACTGAAGGAGTTTGGCAAGTGGATGAAGGTGAACAAGGAAAGCATCGTCGGCACACGCCCGTGGAAGATATTCGGTGAGGGTCCGATTGCCGACAGCGACATCAAAATCAACGCCCAGGGTTTCAACGACGGACAATACACCAAGGCCGGAGCCAAGGAAATAAGGTTCACACAGACCGACAAGCACCTGTATGTCACAGCACTCGCTTGGCCAGACGACGGCACCATCAGCGTAAAGGCCCTTGCCGAAGGCAGCCAGCTCTACGACGGGAAAATCAAGAAAGTAGAGCTACTTGGCTACGGCAAGGTGAACTTCGACCGTACGACTGACGCCCTCACCATTACTCTGCCGGCACAGAAATGCAACGATATCATGCCCGTGCTCAGGATTGCAAAGTAGCAATATGTTTATCATGACACTTGGTATGTTCTGATACCTCTCATATAAAACGCCGTTTTGCAGTTGCAAAACGGCGTTTTATAGATCTGGACAAACCTGTCTATTTGACGGGTTTGAAATGTAGGGCCGCTCCACCAGAGGGCTGGAGCGTAAGCACTATCGGTTTGCCGCTCCTTACGGTCTTGCTGTCACATACCACCCGTTTCTTTCCTTCGGCTGCGGGGGCATCATTATATATTTCCACAATGTACTTACCCTTGGGAAGGAAGTTGGTGGGGATGCTGACGATACGTTCCTTGGTATTGGTCATCGCACCCACGAACCAGTCGCTGCCCGAGCGCCTGGCCTGAACGATGTACTCACCGGGCTGGCCATCAAGGGCAATGCTCTGGTCGAACACCGTCGGACAGTCTTTCCAGAATTTCAGCTCCGCCGACTCCCATCCCGTGGGATAGGGATTGTCATACCAGAAGATGAACTGCAAGGGCGAGTAGTATACCGCCATCATAGCCAGCTGGTGCCCAGGTGTGTTCTTCACCCTGGAGTTGAAGTAACACAGCGTGTAGTCGGCTGCTCCACACAGGTAGCGGGTGAATGGCAGGGTGACATTATGTGTCGCATCAGGCATTTCCTCATTGCCTGCTATGCCCTCCTGTGTGAGCAGGTGCGGATAAGTACGTGAGAGTCCCGTGGGACGGTATTCGTCGTGGATGTCCACCATGATGTGATAGCGGGCGCATTTCTCAACAGCATCATGAAGCCATGTTGACCATTGCTGGTTGCCTATCTGCACGAAACCGAACTTGATGCCCTTGATGCCCCACTGCTGATACAAAGGCAGGAGGTCGTCGAGTTGATGGTAGAGCGCACGCTGGTTGACATATACCCACACTCCGATGCCCTTGCTCCGGGCATACTGGCATATCTCGGGCATGGTGAAGTCGCGCTGTGCGCTCACTCTGCGCGCATCGCTGCCAACTTTTCCCTCAGGGCCATACCATCCAGCATCCAGCTCTACGTATGGAATGCCGAAATCGGCACAGAAGTCTACGCTCTTCATAATGGAAGCCTTGTCAAGCCGGCAACAACGGAACACCTTGGCCGGGCGCACCCACGACCAGTCGCCTTGGGCACGTTCCTTATTGAGGCAGAGCACTATGTCCTTGTTGTTGATGAGGTCGACGGCCTTCTCGCCTGCCATGACAACACGCCAGGGTGTGTCGTAGGGAGAGATGATATCGGCACAGCTGTACATAGAGACCTGCAGCTCGTTGTCCTTCTTCAGCCGGAATTTCCCTCGCGTATAGTCCCTCATGGCAGCCTCAAGCAGGGCAACGTATGTGCCATCGGGCTGCTGGAGGAGCAGCGGACGCTCGCTCTCGAACCAATCTCCCTTGAGCGGGCGTTTCTCGTAGTGTCCCTGCGCCCACTCCTCGTACCATGCCACTGTTCCCTCGGGCATGGTGAAACTTGTCTGTTCGCCCGTGACATGCAGGAAGAGGCCGTTGGCAGTCTCTGGGAAATGATAGCGGAAGGCTATGCCCTCATTGTAGGCACGTACTACTATATCCATGGCATAGTACTTGCGTTTGTCGTAGCCGCTGCTGATGCTGCCCTGCCCGCCATGGCCATTCTCGTAGTGCAGCACAATCTGGTTGTAGCGGTCACGTATATGGCTGTTCTCGCCATAGAGGGGTGTCCAAACGGTGTCTACCCTCATGCTGTCGACCCCACTCAGCTTTAACGCCCCACTCCAGTCCTTGTGTTCTCCACGCGGCACGCCCAGCGCAGACTCGAACAGGCGGTTGTCGATGTCGACTCCCAAACGGCTCTTCTGAATAATAACTTTACTGTTGTAGGTCACGGAATAGGTCATACCGTCGACTTTGACAACATAGCGTCCGTCGGGCGACGTTACCTCTTGCGCCACAGAGAAAAGTGGCATGAACATCCACATAAGGATGAAAGAAAACGGAATTCTCATCGTTCAAAAAGTGTATATTTGCTAAATCGTAGTCTCAGTAACAAATGCTTCATACTAACAATAAATACGTTTCCCATAACATAAATACGCAATACGGGGGACAATAAAAATGTCAGTTTGAAGGTTTACCAGAATACAGGACAATAGTAAATATCCTCATACCGCTTATGACGGCTCAGTGGAAAAAGAAGCAACTACTTGAGATACATGAAAATCAGTTTAAAGAAAAAAGGATGATCAGGTTATGTCCTAATCATCCTTTTTTTTATTATCATTTGAACGGGATGTTTATACCCATGCTGATGTTAGCCTTGCCAGAGAGCGGCAAGCCCTGTTTAGCCAGTTTGCCAAGCGTATGGTCCATGCCGAGGAAGAGGCTGCATCCATTAGGATGGAAGTTGAGCAGCCATCCCATGCTCGTACCATAGGTATTGACAGAGAAGTTGGCTGATGCAGAGAAAATCTTGCATGGAGCCACATTGGCCGACAGGCGGAAGTCTGTCCAAGAATACTTTCCGGCAAAGCGAGTACTGTTCAGCAAGCCGAACGACATCTTATTGTAGAAATCCGGTGTGTACTCTACGCCAAGATCCATCGTAGCGGCGAGAGCCTTGGTGCGGCCGCCCTGGTCTCCATTATCCTGGAGCTCGTAGAGGGCTGCGAGTCCTTCCGTGAAACGGTCCATCTCATTTTCAAAAGAGTGAGCCTCATCGTTATCCATGTTGAAGATGTAAGTGTCTGTATCAATGGTGCGGTCACCATTTGTAGACGCCATGAAATTGGTCTTCCACCCGATGAATCCAAGATCGAGGAGCGCAGCTGAGAATTTCCAGTTGTTATCATATTCGTACTCTGCACCGAGGTCTACGGCGAAACCAAAACCATTGACACCCCATGAGCTGTCGTCTATACCACTAACATATTCGTGCTCTGTCTCCTCACCCTCTGGACCACGCATTTTCTTTTCCATCTCAAACGTTAGTTCCTTGATGCTTGCCTGGAGATTGGCGTTAGTGACACCAGTCCATGAGTTCTCACCAAGAGTAATCTGTCCCTTTGTCACCTCGGCGTCAATGTTGGCTATACCAAGCAAGACCTTCAGCTTGGCACCCACACGCAGCTTATCAGTTATCTGACGGCTGTGGCCCAAGGCTATTTCCGCATAGCCAACAACAGAGGCATTGAGGTCACTGATGTCGTATGTCTGATTTTGCACACCCTCCTTGGCAAGGCGCAGTATGGAACCAGGCAACTGGATTCCAAGAGACTGGCGCGCATTGATTTCAATGGTGTTATAGCCTCCGAAACCCTTAAAACCAGCTCCTAATATCTGAACCTTGAGGTCCTCGCTTATCTTGTTCTTGTCATTGATGCCGCTCAGAAACTCATCCGCACTCACATTGGGATTGAGGAACAGAGCCGTACGGCCATCCACGTTGAAAAGGATGTTGTCAACACCGATGTTGGAATTGAGTCCAACGTTGAGGTTACCCAATGCCGGCATGGCCACATAGTTTTGCTCGTTGGCAAATGCAGGGTTAAGGTCGTGACGGTATTGATATCCATCAGTGAAATAACCTGACTTGAGGTTCTGGGCTGTTGCGGCAGATGCCATGCCGAGTGCTGCCACCGCAAGAAATATTCTATAGTTTTTCATAATGTTTCCTTGTTTTTAATTGACTGACTTGGTGGTAGCTTACAATTCGTCATCGTAGTATCCGCTGACTTTGGCCTTGAGGTCATTGATGATTAGCTTCATAGACGGAGCAAGTATAGTGTCGCTTCCCTTGTTGACGAGGCGCGCTTCAATCTGTATGCCATCAAGCTCCTTTATCTCACCCTCGACCGTTACGCTGACGGGTGCGTTTTGAGCCTTTGCGGGAATCTTCACTGTGTTTGATGTCACGCCAGCTATTGGCTTGCCTGTCTTGTTGATTGGCAACACCTTGAGCTCGACCTCAAATGGAACCTCTGTGGAACCCAGGAAACTCAGGTCAAGTTTGCTGACAGTCATCTTGTCGAGCTCCTCATCGCCCCAACCATCTATAGTATCAACATATTTGATGGCTGAGCCATCATTAAGCTGGAGAGGGGCGTAGAAAGTGTAGTTGCCAACGACACGCGGAAGGTCGGTGCCAAGCTCGATACCATCTATGTCGGTCTTGTCAATTCGCGGCTCAGAGACATTGACATAGATCTTTGATGGCAGACCCTTGCCATTTACGTCGAGAACATCTGAGAGAGCGGAGAACTTCACCCATTGTGGATTGTCATAGCCCTCGTAAGAGTCAGCAGGCTTTTCCGGCGAGAGCACGTAGGTATAACCAGTATTAATGTCCTCTGTGACAAATCTGCCGCCATCAAGTACAAACTCTTTTGAGTCGCCCTCCCTCTCGGACTTGAGGCTTATGCCTGCTCCAAGGTTCACCACCTGGCCCTGTGGGATGTACTTTTCAAGAGGATTGCTCAGAGTGAGGTAGAGTCTTGGATCAGCAATACTGATGGATGTACCCTCCTGATTGATGAAGTCAGGGAGGTTGCTGATGTCAATTGGGTCGATCTTGATATCACCCACATTGTAAACTATTGAGCCCGTGAACTTGGTTACCTTGATGTCATCCATGGATGGAGTAACCTTGAAAGTCACCTGACTTGGCAGATTTTTGTCGACGTAGATGTTGACACGTCCTTCCTTAACACAAATCTCATCATCAAACTTTAAGGTGTGTTGTGTTCCGTTGAATTCGATGTTCGGAGAACTTGCGTCAAGGGCTGTCACATTCATTGTCACAGTTAACTCGCCGTTACTGTTAGGCACGAGTGGCTCACTGAATTCCAGTACTCCCGAGGCACTGTCATATTTTCCCTTGTCTGTAGTAGCCACAAGCCCGGCAGGGTACTTTATCTTCAGTCCCTCTATCTTCATACCACCGAGAGCGTCGGCTTTCAAACCTGTCACCTTAAGCTTGGTGACAATGCGTGTTGACACATCGAGCCTGTCAATGGAAACGATGGACTCATCGATACCGGAAGCCTCCGATGTCACTGTCGTTGGCTTGCTGGAGAGGGTGTAGTAAGCTATAACGCCTCCGTCTTCTGGCAAATATCCCACAATCTCTCTGAGGTCTGTGAGGTCAAGCGTGCTGGTGACAGGAGAAACGTCTGGCCCGATAGCAGTAAACTTAGTAATGTGGATAGGGTCTGAGTCGAATGAGCCTCCCTTCTCTACAGCATAGATGAAAGAGCCGTCTTGCAGCTGAATCTTTTTCACCTCGCTGTCATCGTCGAGGTCAAGCACTTGGTCAAGATTGGCAGCTTCAATGTTCATTGGAATCACAAGATCCTTCACCTGTAGCCTTACATTTGTGTCGATGTCGCTAAGGTCATAGGCATTGTCTACACATGATGATGTTGCCAAAAGAACAGCAGTGGAAAGTCCTAAAAGCCAATAATGTTTGTTTTTCATTTCAGAAACGTTTGTTTAATGTTTTTTCGTTAAATAATTCGCAATGTTATTATTTGCCCTGCAAATTTAAACAAATTTTCCAAATTCAACAACAATATTGGCAAAAAAACACTACTGTCCCGTTAAAGTGGACTAATCTGTATTTGAAATAATTGAATTACCGTCTTTTACGAGCAATTTTGGGAGTCAACGGTTTTGAACCCAAAAATTAAGCCCCTCTTATCAAACAGACTCGGTTCAGGAGGTCTTTCCTTAGCCTCCTGAACCATTTTCGTCCAGTCTTTTTCGGGTTCTTCAAGGAAAGTGTAGCAGTTTACGTAATACATGAGCATTATTCTTATCATTGTAGCCAATCCCGAGAAACTCCATGTGCGTTTGATGCGCTTTTGTATGAAGGAAATTTGCTGTCAGGGTGACCCAAATTTGTATTTTGATGGCATTTAAAAACTCTCCATAGAAATACCTTAGGGGAAAGTTCTGTCTATATATCTACAGTTATCAGCGGGTTAACACATCTTGTAAATCATCTATGACCTTATGCTATAGCGTATCCTTCGACGAGTATGGGAACATGGTTAGGGTCTTTCTATTGAATCGTCTGATCAAACTTACCGTTACAATCTCGAACAACTATTTTTCGACGATATAACTTCTTCATGCGGATTTCATCCCATAAATGATTTTTAGCATCTTTCCATTTGATTAAGAAGAAATAGCAGGTATCGGTATTGTTGAATAGATAATTGCCATCTATGGTAAACAACGAGTCTGGATATACGATGTCACCTTGGACATCAATACCATTCCACAACGTCACCTTAGAAGGATAGAGGTCACTATCAATAGGCAAATATGCAGGTTGCAATAGACAATCCACACTATCAATCGTATCGTAGTGGGAGGCACCTATAAATAAGGTGTCATTCGTACGATTCGTGAAAATGGCGATAGTCCTTGAATCACATATAGGGATGCATGAAGAGACCAAACTAAGAATGATCGCAATATCACCTAACAAATTTCTATATTTCTTATCTATTTTCATATATTTTAGTAAGAGAAGCTGCCCCCCGTCTTGAAGAGGATATATCTGTCATATGCATTGCTGTTCTTCAATGTACTTTCCTCAATATTATATATATTGTTGCCTCCAGTACTCTGTCAGGGATTACCACATTTTTTCTTGTTATCTTTGCATTATGGGTGTAAAAGTCATTAATATTAATAAAATAGGGAGTTTCTGTCTTCACCTCCTTTACAGAAAGACCATATACTGACACTATTCTATTTATATCATTAATAAGATTTGACTTCTCAACAACATCTGACACATTGCTACTTTGTATTACATTTCCGTTTCCATAGAGGTCTATATATTTTTTCGACAAATTCAAGCTTTCCTCTCCAAATGAAGATATATCAACCTTTAGACAGTGTAAATTTTCTATCTTATAATCTTGTGCCATAAAACTCAAAATATGTTCTATTGATCGCATAATATCTTTATAGTGCAATGCTTTTATATTTGAATTCTGTTGCTGAGTACTTATTGTGCTATAATTAGACACCATTCTAAGGTAAATATCCTTGTGTTCCAACCCTCTTTGCGAGGGTAGAAACACAAGATTAGTAATTTGCCCTTTTAATGAAATTCTAAATTCTTTATCACCCAAGTTGTTTTTGCGTGTATAAATATTATAGTCAGAGACAAAGGCATTATTACAATTACATGAGAAAAGAAATAATACCATATATACATATAATAATTTTATTAGTGCCATAGTGTTGTTGTTAAGTTGGAGTCTGGGTAATAATGTCCATATGTGCTTCTTCTATATACAATATCAACATGTCCTGATACATTAGGATTGGGAAAACCTGTTTGAAAGAATATCCCGTTTATAATTTTAGATCTACTTAGGGTCTGCTGAATTAATTTCTGGTCACAGACAGAGGGTAGCAGACGTAGTCCCTCATAGTGACGATAATGATGAAAATCCGCCAGATTTCGGTCAAGGCAAGATAAAGTTCCCTCAGGAACTTCATCACGTTTTTGACGAAGTAGCACATTCCCGTCCAGCATCGTGCTGTCTCTGGAAGCTTGGCTCTTATGTCATTGGCTCGATAGATTCTCTTGCCAGTACCGAATGAGCATTCGATTTCGTTGCGCGCCCCCTTGTGCTCGCAGCCTTTTGAGTCGGCGAAGGATGCGGCATTCGGATCCTCTGGCTCCGGCATCGGTGGTTCCTCATCATTCTTCTTCGCCTCTTCTTCCTCACGCCTGCGTTTCTCTTCAAGAAGACGCTTCTGCTTGTTGAGAAGCTTGACTGTCATCTTGTTGAGTTCCTCCTCAGAAATCCGCTTACGTATCGTGACGAACTGGCTTGGGTCGAATATTGGCTTGTCGGTGAACTCATACAATCCGCAAAAGTACTGCATGCAGGGACTCTCTCTGATAATCTCGATGGTCTCGGCATCATTCAGGTTTAGCTTATGCTTGATAATCATTGCACCGAGAATCATGCGTGCCGGCTTGTTCCCTGAACCTTTCTTCTGATTGCCCAACCTTGAGTTGTATTCCTTCTCAAGCTCAGTCCATGGAAGAAGGTCGCCGAGAGCTACCCATCGGTTGGTCTTGTCCAACTCATCAAGGGATGAGCGGAGCAAACCAAGGTCAAGTTGCTTGTATTTAGGGGCACAGAACTTCATCTTGCTATGAATTTAACTATACAAAGGTACAACTTTTTAGTTAAACAAACAAAGTCAACAAGTTATAAAAACATAAATAGCAACGAGTTGTAAATTATTCAGTAAACACTAAATAATCCGCAATGTTATTATTTGCCCTGCAAAATTAAACAAATTTTCCAAATTCAACAACAATATTGGCAAAAAAACACTACTGTCCCGTTAAAGTGGACTAATCTGTATTTGAAATAATTGAATTCGATAAGACTAAATTCAACGATGTCAAAGAACTCGATCGTCCCCTCTTTCCGGGGCTATTTGATTAATATTTAACTCGTCCCATTTTAACGGGACACTAATGGCAACAACCAAGAAACTACGTGCTTGTTGCAGACAAAAAAAGTAAGTTTATAACATGTATTACCAACAATAATACACATTTTATTTGGCCACTTCTTACAAATTGTATACCTTTGCAGACGAAAACAGCGCACAGTGTACTGATAACGAAGAATATACTGGCAAGAATTCTCGATCCTTTCGACTGCGGAGTGAAAGAGGAAGTAAAAGCACCCGTTGACGGTACGATATTCTTCGTCACAAACAGCCCGCTGGTCCTTGAGCACACGCTCATCTACAGGCTAAGGGAGGACTGATCCTCTTCCATATACCACTTGGAATACTCCACGTAATGGCGGGCGAAATTCTCTGCCTGATTGGGCTTGGCATGCTTGATATACCTGGCCGGAACACCTCCCCACAACTCGTGGGAACCAATTCTTGTATTCTGCAACACCAGTGCTCCTGCCGCCACAATGGCTCCCTCGCCAACCTCACAATTGTCGAGCAACGTTGCCCCCATGCCTACCAGCGCTCCATCGCGTATGGTACAGGCATGGACGGTAGCATTATGTCCAATGGTCACATCGCTGCCAATGATGGTTGGGCCTGTGGTATTGGTAACATGTACGCAGGCACCATCCTGAATATTAGTCCTGTTGCCAATCGTAATTGGAGCTACGTCACCACGGACAACGGCATTGAACCACACCGAACACTCATCGCCCATTGTCACATCGCCAACTATAGTGGCATTCTCGCTGAAATAACAGTCCCTACCCCATTTCGGAGTAAGACCTCTTATAGGTTTTATCAAAGCCATAATGGATAAGGATATTGTCTGAAGGAATAAAAGAATTCTTAGGAATGCTGAAGTTTGCAGAAAAACGGAGGCATAAAAAATCCCCCGGACTCCGAAGAATCACGGGGGAACACCCCTGTGGGCGTTGACGGATTCGAACCGCCGACCCTCTGCTTGTAAGGCAGATGCTCTAAACCAGCTGAGCTAAACGCCCTTTGTTCTGTATTGCGTGTGCAAAGGTACGCATATTATTCTGTTCCTCCAAATTTTCCAAAGACTTTTTTCTCATTTGAAGCAAAAAAAACGCCTTTGTGGAAAAATCGTGCAGTTGACAACTGGTTATTGATTGACGAACATAAATAACCTTACAGGCAAGAGAGCCATACTTCCCGACTGGCTTAGTTAATTTTACGGTTCAGTAGAAATTTGCTGAGGGCTACAGTGATCCGTATGAAGAGTCTGTCCTCCCTTTTCTCTTATCCAGAATATGACTGAAAATTACAGTACCTGTTTTGCCCATCTCAGACGCAAAGCTTTGCAACCGCCAACGCAAAGCTTTGCAACCCTCCACGCAAAGCTTTGCATCCGCCAATGCAAAGCTTTGCAATCGCTCCCGCAAAAAGATTTGCTGGAACAGGCGTGACGTGTACTGATTTTGGTTGACAGTTTTGTTTGTTAAAACTGATGTTGTTTAC
>SAMEA3663023__coassemble_653_pt1 | contig 57039 bp, 53 predicted proteins | sample SAMEA3663023__metabat2_low_PE_013 | metagenome-assembled genome bin SAMEA3663023 (sample SAMEA3663023) | pig gut metagenome | biome: pig gut; feature: pig-associated habitat; material: faeces | place: France | collected 2012
CCTTGCCAATGCTCCTCAAATGGGAGCAACCATGAGAGGTGCTTGGATAAATGCCACGGGCATAGACGGCAACAAACTATATGCCATCACTTGCTGTATCGCATATTGGCTGGATTCTATGGGCAGAGGAGATTCATTCAAAACCCAGTTAAAGAGCCTCCTTGCTACATACCCTTCCGTAGATGTGACCGCCATGGGCTTCCCCTCTAGCAACTGGCAGGATGAGCCACTGTGGAGGAACCAAATATAAACATGGAGGCAATTCATAAAGTCCACTATGATGAAACAGAATACTTTGTTCAGACAGTGCCTTGCAGCCATGCCAGAAGAGCAGAAAGCAGAGTTTGAGCTTTCATTCGGGATAGCGGAGCGCATCAGTGAGGTTCTAAAATCGAAGAACCTCACCCAAAAGGATTTTGCCCAAAAACTCCACAAGAGGGAGTCGGAAATATCCAAATGGATGACGGGCAGACACAACTTCACCATGCAGACCATTGCGAAGATTGAAACGGCATTAGGCTGCAAGCTCATCAATATAGCCAGATGATATTTACAAACAATTATAAATCAAAATAGTAAAATTATGAAGAAATTTTGTTTGCTTACTTTTGTACTACTACTTACCCTTGTATCTACATGGGGACAGGCTGTTCTGAATTATAATTTTAAAGTAACTCAAGAAGGGTATACTCATTTAAGTCCTGATGCCTTTGATATTGATTTTAGTAAAGTTGATTATTTGGCCGAGACAGTATTTACTCCTGATAATGCTATTCTTATATCAAGTGATATTGATGTAGAAGGTTTTGATTTGGGTTTTACGGTCAATTACAATGGCGTTGACTGCGATCACTTTGTGATCTATGGCTTTGGCGCCATTCAACTTGGCGGAAAGAGCATCCATCTTTTGTCAGATGTTAACGCTTCACCTATTGTAAATGGCTTGGTTAACGGTTTAGTATGTTATAACAAAGGCGGTACTGCATTATTTGATGATGCGACTAAAATTTCATATCTGGTTAGTGGTGAAGCACCGAATAGAGTTCTTACAGTGGAATTTAGACAAATAGGATTAACACAGGCTTGGGGTGCAAGTGCACAACATGCGATTACATATCAGATCTCAATTAAAGAAGATGGCACAATATCCTATTGTTTTGAAGAGTTTGATGCAGGTGAAGAGTATTATAACTTCTATATTGGGCTGACCGGTAATAAGGATGAATATATGACGCTTGGTGGAAGTGGAGAATATATAGAAGATGATAATAGCTATTCTACAAATGCTAATTATACCGTTATAAATAAAATAGCCGCAGGCAAAACGGTCACACTTACTCCACCTGCTGATTGTTCAACACCTACAGAACACCCCACAAACCTTATGATTTCTACTACGTCCAATCAAATTGACGGCTCGTTTGATAAATCAGATGCAGATCATTATCTTATAGTCTATACTGACGGCTCTGACTTGACAGATATTCCTGCTGATGGCACATACTATGCCACTGGCGATGTCATAGGCAATGCTAAGGTGGTGGATTATTCCAAAGACACTTCGTTTTGTCTAAAGAACCTACCGGCTTCTACTTCTTATAAGTTCTATGTATTTGCTGCAAACTCTTTGTGTTCAAAAGGCCCGTCGTATCTTAACGAATCTCCACTCTCTCTTGCTGTTAGAACAAAGATAGTTACTCCGGTGCTATCTGTTAGTGATATTACTCATAATTCAGCAAAATTAAGCTGGACAGGTTCACAATACAACAGTGAAATCAAATTTGGCAAGGTGGGTGAAGAACCGACTATTTTTGAAGCTACCGGTTCTGAACTCCTTATGACCGACCTTGACTTCTCCTCAAACTATACTGCTTCAATCCGTGCCGTTGACGGCAAGGGAGATTACTCTGAATGGTCCAAATCTGTAGATTTTACGACAGCGAATTATCCTGATTGCGTTGCTCCGACAAATCTCGAAGCCAATATTGAGAATTTCTCCGAAGGCAAGAGCGCAGTGCTCACTTGGGTCGCTTCTGATGACCACCTCACTTGGGAGGTAAGATATCGCAAATCAATTGACTCTGATTATACTTATGTCTCCAACCTTACTGAGCCTACGACCACACTAACCGAACTTGATGAAAAGACTGCCTATCTTTGGAATGTACGTGCTGCATGTACTTATGATAGAACAACGGTATGGAGTACACAAAGCAACTTTGATACTCCTCTATGCAGTGGCTTGAGTACACTTGCTGCCAAACAACTCTCTGTAAGAGGCAAGAATGGTTATCTGAATATTATTAATGGTCCCGCTGCCGTGATAGAATTTGTAGAAGTTTATGATGTTGCCGGTAACCTCGTTAAACGTGTAGAAGTAGGAGCAACTGATAATGTAATGATTCCTATAGGTAAAACTCATGGTGTATATATAGTTACTGTCGGTCTTGCCAAGAAGACTGCCACTTATAAGATTGAACTCTAATTACTCATTGATTTTTAGACGATTAAATGTATAATTAACTAAGTATTGTTACAAACAAAGGGAAAAGAGAAAAAATAGTTTCGGTATTGCAACTTTGGGCCGGGAGCTTACGTCAAACAGATAATCAAACAAATATGATTATGAATAAAATGACGTTTAAACTCCTGGCCATTCTTTTGGCGTTTGTTATGGTCTCCTGCTCATCGGGAGGAAAAAAGAAAAACAATAGTGGCGATAAGGCCGTGGCTTCACGTCAGGTGAAGGAACTGCCGTATTTCAAGAGGGTAATCCTAAATGGTGCCTTCGAGGTATGCTACGAACAGTCAGACTCGCTGAACGTTGTGGTGCGTGGCAGCAAGGAGGTTGGGAGGAATGTTGTCGTGAAGGTAGAGAACGAGACTCTCGACATCAGCCTGTCCAACAAGGATTTGCTGCGTCTGAACCGCTCACAGGTGGCATCGGTGTATGTGTCATCGCCCGACCTGGTAGGTGTCGTGATGCGAGGCGCAGGCGATTTTGAGGCCAAGGGAACTGTTGATACCGACACGCTCGACATTCAGCTGCTCGGTGCAGGCAACGTAGAGTTTGACAACATCATCTGCGACAACGCTTATTTCTTTCTGCGTGGAGCCGGCAACATTGAGGTTGACAACATTACGTCACAGAATACCGAGATACAGCTCATGGGGGTCGGCGAGGCTGATGTCAACTTCGTGAACTCCGGCAATCTGAAATGTGTGCTGAGAGGTGTAGGCAACATCGACGTAGAGGGTGATGTCCGCACGTTCACCAAGAGTGTGTCGGGAACGGGAAGCATCGATGCCGACAAGCTCAGGGTAGGGGGTTGAGGTTGGAGGATTGATTATTGATTATTGATGATTGATTATTGATTATTGATGATTGATTATTGATTATTGATGGTTGATGATACCATTATCGAGAGGTTCGAAGGTCTGAGGGCTGAGGACATATGTGGAAAACCAAAAAACTGCTAAAAAGTTTTCTTATTCCACCAAATATAATTACCTTTGTACCAAATTTCAAGTACAAAGGTATTTTTTTTATATGAAATATGCCATTATAGCTGCGGGAGAAGGTTCCCGTCTTGCTGCCGAGGGGGTGGCGGAGCACAAGCCTCTGGTGAGAGTCCATGGTGAATGCCTGGTGGACAGGCTGCTGCGGATATTTGCAAGCAACGGTGCCGATGACATCTTTGTGATTTGCAACGAGCAATATACAGACGTGGCAAGCCATCTGGAAAGGCTTGAGCGCGAGGGCCTTGACGGCCAGCGGATACCCTTGAGGCACATTGTGAAGAGTACGCCCAGCTCCATGCACAGTTTTTTCGAGCTAAGCAAGCTGATAGGCGAGGGGCCTGTCGTGCTGACAACAGTAGATACCATTTTCCGTCCTGACGATTTTGCCAAGTACATAGCGGCGTTGGAAAAGGCGCTTGCCAAGGGCTACGATGGGATGATGGGAGTGACTGATTATGTCGATGACGAGAAACCCCTGTACGTAAGCGTTGACAGTGGCAACTCCATCACTGGCTTCCATGACCTGTGTGTAGACGGGTGCAGGTATGTCTCTGGCGGCATCTATGGTCTCAATACCGCCTGTCTGAAGACGCTTGCCGACTGTATGGAGAAAGGAGTGAGCCGTATGCGCAACTTCCAACGGGCACTTGTCGTTGACGACCGCCGCCTGTTGGCATTCCCCTTCACGAAGGTGCTCGATATAGACCATGCGTCTGATATAGCGAAGGCCGAACAATTCCTTGCGGAGTAAGTATGTCTACAGGGGCTTTATCAGACAAGAGGATAATAGCTGTCAGCCGTGACGTGAGGTTCTCACCAAACAGCGTTGACAAGGACATGGCCATCTTGCAGGCTGTGGCCAGTAGGCTTGCTGCCGACTACGTCGTCGTTGACGAGAACAGGCTGGAGCCTGATATGGAATGTGACATCTGCCTGTCTATGGCACGCAACAGCGCTACGCTCGACATCCTTGCAGGCATGGAACAGCGTGGGCTGGTGGTAGTGAACAGTCCTGACAGCGTCAGGGCATGCCGCCGCTCGGAAATAGAGGCGGTGATGAGCAACCTTGGCGTCCCGTTGCCGCCACGGCATGGTGAGGATGGCTACTGGATAAAGCGTGGCGACATGGCGGCGCAAACGAGTAGCGACGTGCGCTATTGCCGTGACAGGGATGAGCTGGAGGCTGCGAGGCGTGACTTCGCCACGAGGAACATAACCGATTATACTGTTTCCGCACATGTCGTTGGCGACCTGATAAAATGGTATGCCGTAAAAGGTGGCTTCTTCAGATACTTCTATCCCTCGGACGACGGACGTTCCAAGTTTGGAGACGAGAGCCACAATGGACAGGCACACCATTATGCCTTCGACGCCGCGGCGCTGCACGAGGCTGTCGACGCTGTGGCGCGCGAGACTGGCATCGTTGCCTACGGAGGGGATGCGATAGTCAGGGCGGACGGCACGTTCTGCATCATCGACTTCAACGACTGGCCCAGTTTCTCACGGTGCAGGGATGAGGCAGCCGATGCCATAGCGGCATTCGTAATGAGGAATTACAACAGACAGAAGAGTATATAGCAATAATAAAAGGAATAACGATTTTAAGAGATGAATAGCAGTAATGGAACTACGTTCAGGGAACTTCTGCAGGCATCGTTCAAGTCAAACGATACCGAGGAGTGGCTCGACGTGCACTTTACGCGCCCTATAGGACTTGTCTTCGCACTGTTCTGGAACAGGTTTGGGGTACATCCCAATGTCATAACAATATTGTCCATCTTCCTTGGCATAGCAGCGGGATATATGTTTGTCTTCACCGACCTGTGGCATAACCTTGCTGGCGTGGTGCTGCTGATGTTCGCCAACTTCTGCGACTCCACCGACGGACAGATGGCCAGGCTCACGGGGAAGAAAACACTCATCGGACGTATGCTCGACGGCTTCTCGGGCGATGTGTGGTTCTTCTGCATCTATGCAGCCTTCGCCTACAGGCTCATGGACGAGACAATACCCTTCAGCGACTGCACGTGGGGGCTGCTGAGCTGGGTGCTTGCAGTGGTTGCAGGACTGATTTGCCATTCGCCCCAAAGCTCGTTGAGCGACTACTACAGGCAGATACACCTTTTCTTCCTCAAGGGAAAGGAAGGGAGCGAGCTTGACAACTATGCCCAGCAGCGCGCCATATACGAGTCGCTGCCCAAGTCGCAGCTGCTCGCACGGACGTTCTACTTCAACTACTCCAACTATTGCAAGAGCCAGGAAAAGCGTACACCGGTGTTCCAGAAGTTCTTTGCAGCTGTATGCTCGACATACAAGGGCGCCGAGGCTATGCCGGACGGGCTCAGGCAGGAGTTCCTGGCTGGAAGCAGGCCGCTGATGAAGTATACAAACATACTGACCTTCAACACCAGGGCCATCTGCATATATGTCACGGCCCTCACGGGATTGCCGGAGCTGTATATGCTCTTTGAGATTACCGTTATGCAGGCTCTGTATGTGTACATGCGCCGTCGGCATGAGAAACTTTGCGAGATTACACTTGAAAAAATAAACAGACAATGATTAAAGGATATATTTTCGATTTTGGCGGAACGCTCGATACGGCGGGATGCCATTGGGGACAGATGCTATGGCACGCCTACCAGCGCCAGCAGATACCAGTCAGCGAGGAGCAGTTCAGAGAGGCATACGTCTATGCCGAGCGCACTTTGGGGCGCACGCCCATCATACAGAGCGACTACTCGTTCCATAAGACCCTTGAGGTGAAGATACGCATTGAGATGGAGTATCTATGCACGTCAGGTGCGTGGCAGGCCGACGAGGCCGAGTTCACACGGGGCCACAAGGCGGTGCTGGAGGATGTCTATTCCAAGGTAGTAGAGGTGACATCCCATAGCCGTGAGGTGCTGTCACAGCTTGCTGCCAGTTACCCGATGGTGCTGGTGAGCAATTTCTATGGAAACATATCGCACGTGCTGGAGGAGTTCCACCTGGCGGAGTTCTTCAAGGACATCGTAGAGTCGGCTGTTGTTGGAGTCAGGAAGCCCGACCACCGCATCTTCCTCCTTGGCGTTGAGGCTCTTGGACTTAAGCCGGAGGAGTGCATAGTAGTTGGCGACAGCTTCTACAAGGACATAGAGCCTGCCAAGAAAGCAGGATGCCAGGCCGTATGGTTCAAGGGCGAGGGATGGACGGAGCAGCAGTATGACGAGACTTTGCCCGACAAGATTATCACGGACTTAAATCAGTTGCTGTAATGCTACTGAGGGCCGTTATCCATTCGTTATTACCAACCTTTAAGGAGAGTATATGATCAGGACGTTATTCGCATTTTTCCTTCTGGCTGTAACCATGACGGTGAACGCTCAGAAGATTAGCGGTGTTGTTGTCGATGCTGAGACTGGCGACACGCTGCTCTATCCGAGTGCGTCGTACAAGGGGCACCATGTCGCCGTGAGCGGCAACGCCATGGGAGCATACACCATACAGCGTCACAATGGCTGGCAACTGACGTTCAGTGCCGTGGGATATAAGTCGAAGACTGTCAACGTGACGGCCTCCACGCCTTCCGTGCTCAACGTGAAGCTAAAGCCTGACACAAAGCAGCTCAGCGAGGTGGTGGTGAAGTCGAAGAGAGGAAAATACAGCCGGAAGGACAATCCCGCCGTGGAGCTTATGAGAAGGGTCATCGAGGCAAAGAAGAAGACAGACCTTGAGAACCACGACTTCCTGCAATACAGCAAGTACCAGAAGATTACCCTTGCCGTCAACGACATCAAGCCATCTGACCTCGACAGCGGCTTCTTCGCAAAGAAGCAGTGGCTCATAGACCAGATAGAGACAAGCCCGTTCAATCATAAGCTCATACTGCCGGTATCTGTTGACGAGACCGTAACGCAGCACATCTACCGCAAGGACCCAAAGACGGAGAAGAGTATCATCAAGGGACAAAGCTCCACGGGCGTAAACCAGCTCATCCAGACTGGCGACATCCTGAACGTTGCCCTGAAGGACGTGTTTACCGACGTGGATATTTACGATGACTACGTACGCTTGCTACAGTATCCTTTCGTGAGCCCTATTGGCAAGAATGCCATCGGATTCTACAGATACTATATCCAGGACACCGTCTACGTAGACCGTGACCTGTGCTACCATCTGGAGTTCCTTCCGAACAACCAGCAGGACTTCGGATTTCGTGGCGAGCTGTATATCCTTGCCGACTCCTCACTCCACGTAAAGCGGTGCGACCTGACAATACCCAGGCGCAGCGATGTCAACTTTGTCGACAACCTGCATGTCACTCAACAGTATACGAAGCTTGCCAACGGTGAGTGGGCATTGACCGTCGACGACATGATTGTGGAGATGAAGCTTGCAAGGGCATTCGGCAACTTCCTTGTCACCAGGGTGACCCGTCTGAGCGACTACGCCTTCGACGAGATACCGCGACAGCTCTTCAAGGGCAAGGCCAAGGAACGCAAGGAGGCCGACGCCATGATGCGCGACGAGGCGTTCTGGAACCAGTACCGCTCGGTGGAGCTTACCAAGAGCGAGTCGTCGATGGACGCATTCATTCACCGCATAGAGCAGCTTAAGGGATTCAAGTATTTCATCTTTGCCGGCAAGGCTCTCATCGAGAACTTTGTCGAGACAGGTGACGTGAACCATCCAAGCAAGTTCGACATAGGACCGGTGAATACCATGATTTCCAAGAACTTCATTGACGGTTACCGTTTCCGACTGTCGGGACAGACCACGGCAAACCTCAACAAACACTGGTTCGCAAGCGGCTATATAGCACGTGGCATAGACTCGAAGAAGACATATTACGACGGACAGCTCACTTACTCCTTCAACAAGAAGGAATATCTGCCCAGGGAATTTCCTAAGCGCACCATTACATTCTCGTCGTCATACGACGTGATGGCACCGTCAGACAAGTACATGCCTACGGACAAGGACAATGTCTTCACGGCATTCAAGTGGACTACCGTCGACAAGATGATGTTCTACAACAGGCAGAAGCTGGCGTTCGAGTACGAGCAGGAATGGGGCTTGAAGACATTGGCATACATCAAGAGGGAGGTCAACGAGGCCGCTGGTAACATAGAGTTCGGACGCCAGAAACTAAACACCACGGAGCTGTCACTGCAACTGCAGCTCGCTCCGGGCCGTACGTATATCAATACCAAGCAGCGCAGGCTGCCCATCAACCTCGATGCTCCCGTGTTCGGACTCGGACACACCCTCGGTATAAAGGGATTTCTTGGCGGTGACTATCGCTACAACCTCACCGAGGCAAGCATATACAAGCGGTTCTGGGTAGGCTCATGGGGAAAGATAGACACATATCTGAAGGCCGGGGCACAATGGAACAAGGTGCCATTCCCGCTGCTCATCATGCCTGCGGCTAACCTCTCGTATATTGTAGAGGACGGAACATTCAACCTTATCAACAACATGGAGTTCCTCAACGACCGCTATGCAAGCCTGGACGTAAGCTGGGACCTCAATGGAAAAATCCTCAACCGTATACCACTGCTCAAGAAGCTGAAGTGGAGAGAATACATAGGTGTGAAGTGCCTGTGGGGTGACCTTACCGATAAGAACAACCCCATGTTGCCGGAGAATGTCGGTGACCCGGAACTGTGGCAGTTCCCGCAGGGCAGCTATGTCATGGACCCCAAGCGGCCGTACGTGGAGCTTATTGCCGGTGTTCACAACATCTTCAAGCTGTTGCATGTAGAATATGTAAGGCGACTGAACTACAAATATCTCCCGACAGCACATAAGGACGGCATAAGGTTTATGGTCAGAATGACATTCTGACGCATCACGCAGGACCTCTGAGAGACTCCAACGAATAGTGCCGACGGTCGGTGACCGTAGGAATTTACCGGAACTTTCACCTTAATACATAGAGGGCATGTCACTTCGATTTTGACATGCCCTCATCGGTTTTCGCTTTTGACTATTGCTATTATTTTTTTCTGATTTCGTACCAAAAAGTCATTTGTTTCCATTCTTTTTTGTACTTTTGTACAGGAAATACGAATTTACCTCTCTACTTGGCATTGCGGGTGAGAGGTGCTTTGGTAGGAGGGGTAGGAAATGAATGTGCTCATAGCAGACAATCAGGGTATCACCCGGGCAGGATTGATGTACATACTGCAATCCGTCAATGAGGTGGAAAGCAGGTGTGTTGCAGATAAGGCAGGACTAATAGAAGAACTTAAGTCCTGTCCGAATGGCGTTGTCATTGTAGACTATACTTTATTCGACATCAACGATGCTGCCGAGCTGCTGGTTCTTGGTGACAGATTTCCTACAGCTTGTTGGCTGCTGTTCAGTGATGATCTGAGCACCGATTTCATCCGACTGGTCTTAGCGTCAAGCACACGATTTGGTATTGTGCTCAAGGATAGCCCACTATCTGAAATACGAATGGCGATTAGTACAGCCCTTTCTGGACAGAGGTATATATGCCAAAGGGTGACGGAGCTACTGCTCAGACCTGAGAGGAAAGAGGAGATTGTCAAACTCACTGCCACAGAGACTGACATACTGAAAGACATAGCCCTTGGTATGACAACTAAGGAAATAGCAGAGAAGCGTTTCTCCAGTTTCCATACTGTCAATACCCACCGCAAGAATATTTTCCGGAAACTCGGGGTGAACAATGTGCATGAGGCAACAAAATATGCTTTAAGAGCAGGATTGGTAGACTCTGCGGAATACTATATTTAATAAGAAACGGACAATTAGGGGTACGTGGGTTAGGATAATCCTTTATTAATATGTTTTGGGTAAGGACAAAAAAAAAGACCAATTTGTCTCCCGACAAAATTGGCCCTGTTTTCTAACTAACTTATTATCAACTATTCATTACTCATTTCTTAATCTCGTTGCAAATTTACACCCTTTTTTCTGTAGCTACAAGGAATTTTTGAAAAAATATCACGTAAACGTTTGCGCTTTCAAATATATTTCCTATATTTGCAGCATGACAGTCATTGCATGGCCTTTGACCTTTCTGAAAATATGCAGTGATTGGTATCATATATGAAGTAGCCTATAACCTAAGAAATATGAAAAGACGTAGAGTATCATTAAAGGACCTTGCCGAGGAACTGGGTGTCAGCATCGCGACAGTGTCGAGGGCGTTGCATGGTAGCCATGAGGTTGGCGATGATATGAGGAAAAAAGTTGTGGAACTTGCCAAGCTGCGGAACTACAGACCAAACCCTTTCGCTCAGAGCCTTCGCAAGGAGTCGCCTCATATTATAGGAGTAATTGTACCCAATCTCGTTACGCATTACTATGCTGCCGTTCTTGACGGTATTGAACAATATGCCTCCAAACTGGGATATTCGGTCTTCAGCGCAAACAGCCATGAGAGCTGTGAGCTGGAGAAACGTGCAATAGAGAATTTCCTGGCCCTACATGTGGAAGGCATCATAGCCTGCCTGGCGCAGGACACCATTGACTACAGTCATTTCGAGCAATTGCACGACATGGGCGTACCGACGGTGTTTTTTGCCCGTACATGCATGCCGGACAAGTTCTCACAGGTTGTGGCCAATGGTGACGAGGCGGCTTTTGAGGCTACCATGCATCTCATAGAGACTGGATCGAAGCGGATAGCGTTTATTGGAGGACCAAACCACCTGGATATGGTGAAGAGACGTAAGCATGGCTATCTGCAGGCATTGAAGGAGGCACGCATACCCATTGACCGTAGACTGGTGGTGTGCGACAAGATAGACTTTGAGGTTGCACGCAACGCCACGATACAGCTGCTGCAGTCAGAAGACCGGCCCGATGCCATACTGGCATTTAATGATATCGTCACTTATGCAGCCTTTGACGCTATCAAGTCTCTTGGCATGAGCATTCCTGAGGATGTTGCCATCATAGGCTTTACGGATGGCGACACTGCGGCTTTCGTTACTCCGCGCCTGTCGGCAATCATGGACCAGGCCAGTGTGCAGGGAATGAAGGCTTGCGAATTGCTGATGAAGAATATCAACGGCGATACAAGAATATACAGGGAAGTAGTGCCGATGATACTCAAAATAAGGGAAAGCTCGGAGAAGAATTTGTAATTAGCTTAAGTTTCACATCCTTATAACTATTATCTATCGCGCTGTAAGCTCAAAAGAACATAGCCCAGGGTGTCGCTACGCTTTACCCTGGGCTATGTCATGTTGGTAATGGTCGCGCTGAAAGCGCGTGCTGCCCTCGTAATTTATTACCAGATGTGTGCCCTCTTGTTCTTGGGAATGTAGAGCTTGTCTGATTTCTTGATGCCGAAGGCCGTGTACCACTCATCGATGTGTGGCAGCGCGCCGTTTACTCTTGCTATGTTGGGTGAGTGAACGTCGTTAGTAAGCAGCATGTCCATATACTCTGGACGGTTGTTGCTTGCCCATATACGTGCCCAGCCAAGGAAGAAGCGCTGGTCGGCTTTAAGACCGTCTATCTCGGCAGCTGCTGTACCTGCGTTGTGCATGGCTCTAAGGGCAACGTTCAGTCCGCCATTGTCGCCGATGTTCTCACCGAGAGTCTGTTTGCCGTTAATCTTCTTGCCGTTCACTACTTCGATGTTGGAGAAATAGTCCTCCAGAACCTTCGTGCGCTTGTCGTAGGCTGTTTTGTCGGCCTCTGTCCACCAGTTGCGCTGGTTGCCTGTCTTGTCGAACTGACATCCCTGGTCGTCAAAGCCGTGTGTCATCTCGTGGCCGATGACAGCTCCTATGGCACCATAGTTGATGGCATCGTCTGACTCGGGGTCGAAGAACGGTGGCTGTAGGATGCCGGCAGGGAAGCAAATCTCGTTGGTTGTGGGATTGTAGTAGGCGTTGATGGTCTGCGGTGACATGAGCCATTCTGTCTTGTCCACGGGCTTGCCCACTTTCCTGTCCAGGTCGTCAATCCAGAAATATTCCTTAATATTGGCGAGGTTCTCGTATAGTGACAGAGAGTCGTTGATGACGAGGTTGGTGTAGTCCTTCCACTTGTCGGGGTAGCCAATCTTGACGATGAAGTGCTCAAGCTTGTCCTTGGCCTGTGCCTTGGTGGGCTCGCTCATCCATGTAGCCTCGCTGATGCGCTGGGCCAATGCTTCCTGCAGGTTGCCGACAATCTCCAGCATGCGCTTCTTGCTGCTTGCAGGGAAGTATTTCTCGCAGTACATCTGTCCGATGGCATCGCTGAGGACGGAGTTTACGAGAGAGTTGGCACGCTTCCAGCGGGGAAGGTCTGCCGGTTGGCCGCTCAGTGTCTGGCTGAACTCGAACTGCGCCTTGCGGAACTCGTCGGACATGCAGCTTGAGGCTCCTGCTATGATGCGTATCTCGGCGTAGGACTTCAGATTGTCGAGGTCTGTGTCGGCAAGTATCTTCTCTACCTCGTGTATAGGCTCGGGCTGCCCGAGGTCTACCTCGTTGAATACGGGGAAGCCGCTTACCCAGAATACTGTTGGCCAGTCAATGCCTGGGTACTGCTCGATGAGCTCTGCGTAGGTAAGTTTATGATAGTTGGCGTTGATGTCGCGGCGCTTCACCTGGTCGTAGCTTACCTTGGCAATGCGGTTCTCGATTTCCATTACGGCCTCCACCTTCTTTGCAGCCGTCTCGGCGTCATAGCCGACAAGCTGGAAGAGCTTGGTCAGGTAGGTCTTGTAGGCTCCGACAACGGCCTTCGACTGCGGATCCTCATTGAGATAATATTCCGGTGTGCCCAGTCCCAGTCCGGCTTGCGATATGGCTACGATGTTGTTGCCGGCGTTCCGCTGGTCTGCTCCCACACCCCACGCGTACATCATGGTAGACTCGCCCTTGCGGTCGAGCTCTGCCGTAACGCGCTGGTATTCCTTGCGGTCCTTGATGGCTTTAATCTTCTCCAGGTTTGCTTTTATTGGGTTGAAGCCTTCCTTGTTGAGCCGCACGCTGTCCATCATGAGGTTGTAGAGCGTGCCAATCTTGTAGCCCAGGGTGCCGCGCTGCTGGGGCGTATTGGCAAACTGGAGTATCAGCTCCTGTATCTGCAGCTGGTTCTGGTCGTAGAGGTCCGAGAAGGCACCGTTGGTGACATGCTCGTTGTCAAGAGGATGACTTTTCAGCCATGTTCCTGTAGAGTACTGAACGAAGTCGGTACCAGGCTTTACGCTGGTGTCCATGTTGGACTTGTCAAAACCTTTAAGGTTCTGTGCGCTGGCGGAGAAGTTCCATATAGAAAGTGCCAGCATCGTAAGCATTGTTTTCTTAATCATAGTTGTTTATATGTTTATTGTAATCATATTCCTGTAACGGAATTCGTAATCTTAGACGATGCTCATGTGGCAAATGCTACAAGCAACAGGACATTTTTTTCTCCGATTACATCTCTTTGTCGAGCCTGTCACGCCATAGGTATTTGCGGGTTTCGTGAACAAGGACGCCGTTGAGGAACAGTAGCGACAGCAGGTTGGGTATGGCCATCAGGGCGTTCATGCAGTCGGCAATGTTCCATACAATGTTCAGGCTTGCCACGCTGCCAATGAATACTGCCGCGATGTAGAGTATGCGGTAGACGTATGTCCAGCGTTTGCCCTTCAGGTACTCCACGGCACTCTCGCCATAGTAGCACCAGCCAAGTATCGTGCTGAAGGCAAAGGTCAGCAGCCCGAAGCTTAGCAGCGGTGCACCGACGTAGGGTATCTTGTTGAAAGCCATCTTGGTCAGTGCGGCACCGTCGCTGTAGTTGATGTCGGGATAGGCTATGACGCTGCTCACGATGACAATGCCGGTAAGGGCGCAGATGACCACGGTGTCCCAGAATGTGCCAGTAGATGATACAAGCGCCTGGCGTACGGGATTGCGTGTCTGTGCCGCTGCGGCAACTATTGGTGCGCTGCCCAGTCCTGACTCGTTGGAGAACAGGCCACGGGCAATGCCGTAGCGTGCCGCCATCATGACGCTTGTTCCGACAAATCCTCCGCCTGCCGCCTGGGGAGAGAATGCTGAGTTCACGATCAGCGACAGGGCTGGCCATAGGTAGTTGTGGTTCACAATCAGTATGTATATGCAGCCAATGACATAGAACAGGGCCATAAAAGGAACGAGCATGCCGCAGACCTTGGCAATGCTCTTCACGCCGCCAAGTATAACGGCTGCCGTTAGGGCGCAGACGATGGAGCCCATTATCCAGGGCGATATGCCGTAGGTGCTGTTGGCTATTGTCGCTATGGCGTTGGCCTGAACGGTATTGCCGATGCCGAATGAGGCTATGGCAGTGAATATGGCGAACATTATGGCGAGCTTCTTCCATCCCAGTCCTTTCTCCAGTGCATACATCGGACCGCCAAGCATGTTGCCGTTAGGTGTCTGCTGGCGGTATTTGATGGCGAGAAGGCCCTCGGCATACTTTGTGGACATTCCGAAGACTCCAGTCAGCCAGCACCAGAATACAGCTCCAGGGCCACCAAGGGCAATAGCCGTTGCCACGCCGATGATGTTGCCGGTACCTATGGTTGCGGCGAGGGCTGTTGCGAGAGCGCCAAATTGTGATACGTCGCCAGATGCGTCCTTGTCGCGCCGTATGCTCAGCCTGATGGCTGTAAGGAGCCGCAGCTGCGGACAGCGGAGCCTGATGGTGAGGAAGACGTGCGTTCCCAGCAGAAGGATTATCATTGGCCATCCCCATAGCAGGCTACTTGCGGCAGCAAAGAAGTCGTTGATTGTTTCCATGTTGTTATTGGTCTTGTGTTTGTGTGTCGTCGAAGCGTACCTTCACGTTCTCGAAACCCATAGAGCGAAGAAGGTTGTCTATCTGGTCGGCGGCGTTGCGCTCTGCGCTTCTGATGTTTGCTGGCGTAACGCATCTCTGTCTCATCTTGGTGTATGCTTTTTTGTATAGAGCCTCATGGTCGGCAGGACTCCATTTGCCCACCTCGAAGAAAGAGCGCGTGCGGGTCTCGTCAATGAAGTTCTCGTCGAGCAGTTTTATGGCAGGAAGTATTGCCACCACGGTGTCGTTGTCGGCACTTAGCCAGCCTTCACGTGTGTCACGCATGTCGATGCCGAGGCGTAGGGTGCCAAAGTATATGCGCACAAGGTGGTCGTCGCCAAAGAAACCGGTGCGCGTGGTGTCTACGAGTTCCTCGTCGCTGACTGAGAGAAACTCCCATTCGCCTATGTTCCTGACGCTCTCTATCTGTGCCTTGCTGATGGTTATGCCCTGGTCGCTCGTCTGTATGCCTATGGTGTTGTTTCTGTTGAGCCATGCAATCACACCGATGATGACAGCTACACATATTAATATAGGTAGAATGAGACGGTAGTTGCCGAACATCAACGAGAATAGAGACAATATCTTTTTCTTAATGCAGGTTTTCATCCTTTATAAGTTTAGGAATGTCAGACAAAGTGAATTTCTTGCGGAAAGTCACGGTTATGTTCTCTTTCTTGTATCCCAACTGCTCAATGATGGGGATGATGGTACGTGCGGAACTTTGCCTTGCTCCCTCAACGATGCCAAGGCGTGGAATGTCGCTGATGATGCTGTCGCGTCCCTCACGTTGGTAGCGTGTCAGCTCGGCATCGGTGAAATTGCTTCGCAACAGCGCGACGTATTGCTTTACCTCCTTGTGGTCTACCTTTGTACTGGTAAGTACTATTTGAGGGTCGGGAAGGATAATCTCAATCTGGTCTCCGCTGCGCCTGATGTTGTCTTCCGAGAAATTGGAAAAGTCAACGTATGCCTTCAGAGTTGCGTTTACGGGTATGGCAACCTGACGTTGTCCGACGGGCAGGTCAATGGTGAACTTCCTGTTCATGATGGAGCCCGTCAGCTGCTTGGTGTCGCTGTGGGTTATTATCCTGTGCATCTGGTATTCAGTGGTGTAGAGACGTGAGCATTTCTGTATCTGCATCACCATGGTTGGAATGGTGTCTATGTAAATCTGCTCTTCGTTTATCGTCTGTTTGTCGTGTGAGCATGCTATGAACGACAGGCAAAAGAGCAGAAGTATCAGCAACTTGTTTGGCATAACAATTGATTTTTGTTGGCAAAGTTAGCAAAAAAATGTCAAATTCACATTTAATTCATGTTTTTTGTTGTTTATGATTAAACAATTGTTCGCTTCGGGTGTCTATATAATAGTCACGTTGATGTGATTAAATGTTTTATTACTATACAAAAAAGGAGATTTTATTATGAAGAGAATTTTCATGTTTTTGGTTGCAGCCTTAATGGCTTGCACGACAACATTCGCACAGTCGCAGAACGAAAAAGTTCAGGAACGTAAGGCCGTTGACAAGACACAGCTTATCAAGATGCGTACCGAAGCTATGGTAAAGCAACTTGGACTCAATGAGGCACAGGCGGAAAAATTGTTGGCTCTCAATACAGAGTATGCAGACAAGTTGCCGGGAATGAGGGGCAATCGTGGACAACGCGGCAACCGTGGACAAGGCGGTGAGCGTCCGTCGAGCGAGGAGATGCAGAAGAAAATGCAGGAAAGCAAAGCTGCAATGGTAGCATATAACACCAAACTGAAAACCATCCTTACGGAGGAGCAGATGGCAAAGTACACCGAAATGCAGAAAAGCAGAGCTCAGCGTGGTGGCAACCGACAGGGAGGCACACGCGGACAGGGTGGCAACAGAACTGACAAATGAATTCTAAACAAATAGTGTTTTTTAATAGATAGCAAGTTTATTATATCGTGTGATAACTCAATAGGTATCGTATTTGGGTTGAGGCATCTTCTATGTGAATAGGGGATGCTTTTTTGTGTTTTGTAGTTTCAATTATTATTTGTATCTTTGCATATGAAAATCTGGCTGCAACCACACAGACAGTGTATGATAATAACATTAAGGAAACATAAAAATCGTTTGACCATGAGAAAAATATTGTCTATACTGTCCTTGGCTCTTGTCGTTGGCATGACGACAGGGTGTAAGGAGGAAAAGAAGAGTAACATTATTATAACAGAGAAACCTAAGCCGGTGACTCCAAAGAAACCGCAGAAGATGGGTGACTATGAGCAGTCTTTAAAGGTGGAGTGGAGGGGTATCAAGTACACTGTTGAGACGAAGCTCACGGCCTGTGACTCGCTCCCTATGGTCAAGGATGGCGCAAACCTGTATTTCGACAATGTCATAGTGCTAAGGATTGTAAGGCAAGACGGCGTAGAGTTCTATTCGCACAAGTTTACGAAGAGGGATTTCGACATATACCTGCCCGACAACTACCGTAAGAATGGTGCCTTGCTTGGCATCGTCTATGTGAAGTCCGACAGCCAATTTCTGTATTTTACTGCCAGTGTGGGCTCGCCCGACAAGTCGAGCTACGATTACATACCACTTGTTCTGAAGGTGCATCGTTTAGGGGGTCACTGCTATGAGGAACCAAGTTTATTATATCGTGTGATAACTCAATAGGTATCGTATTTGGGGGAAAGTATCTTCTATGTGAATAGAGGATGCTTCTTTTTTTGTATGCCCGATTATGTTTTGCCGTTTCGATTATTATTTGTATCTTTGCAGATGAAATGTTGGCTGAAACCGCAAGGAACACATTTCATGAGAACGGTTATGAAACAATAATATATTTTTTACAATGAGAAAAATATTGCCTATATTGTCATTGGCTATGCTGATGGCTATGACGACAGGTTGCAAGGAGGAAAAGAAGAGCACCATTATCATAACAGAGAAACCTAAGCCGGTGACACCCAAGAAACCGCAGAAGATGGGTGACTATGAGCAGTCTGTAAAGGTGGAGTGGATGGGTAACTCCTACACTGTTGAGACAAAGCTCACTGCCTGTGACTCGCTGCCTATGGTCAATGACGGAGCAAACAAGTATTTCGACAATGTCATTGTGCTCAGGATAGTTAGGCCTGATGGCTCGGTGTTCTATTCGCACAAGTTTACGAAAAGGGATTTCGACAAATGCCTGACCGACAACTACCGTAAGAATGGTGCCTTGCTTGGCATCGTCTACGTGAAGTCCGATAGTGACTATCTGTATTTTGCCGCCAGTGTGGGTTCGCCCGACAAGTCGAGTGACGAATATATCCCTCTTGTACTGAAGGTGCATCGTCTTGGAAACATCTCTGTAGAGATGGACACCATGCTCGATACTGCTGATGGTGAGGAGGAAGATGAAGTGTAAGGGGCGTTCTCGATAAGTAAGAGATTGAAAGAAAAAACATCCGCAACACCTGTTGAAAAGTGTTGCGGATTATTTTTATTATTCTTGTATTTTGTCTTGTCAGCTTTCTGACACTAAATTTCGTTCCTTAGAATTTTGCCATTTTTATGGCGTCAATGGCACATTCGTCGCCCTTGTTGCCAAGCTTGCCTCCGCTACGCTCCTGAGCCTGCTCGAGAGTGTCTGTTGTGAGCAAGCCATATATTACGGGAGTGCCTTGTGTGGCGTTGAGGCGTGAGATGCCGAAAGTTACACCCTGGCAGATGTAGTCGAAGTGCGGAGTCTCTCCACGGATAACGCTGCCAAGGATTATTACGGCATCGTAACCGCCATTGAGAACCATCTGGCGTGCACCATAGATAAGCTCGAAGCTGCCTGGTACGGTCTTTACGTGGATGTTCTCAGGCAGTGCGCCATGCTTCTCGAGTGTGCTTACCGCACCATTTAGCAGAGCCCCGGTTATTTCAGGGTTCCATTCTGCGACAACAATGCCGAAACACATGTTGCTTGCGTCGGGAACTTTAGACAAGTCGTAGTCCGACAGATTGTGGAGTGCGGTTGCCATTATTTGAGAGTTGCCCTTTCGATATACTTGTCAATTTCCTGGCTCTGAACAACCATTGCGTTGACATAGTTAGCCTTGATGTCCTTGTATATCTTCGCAGCCTCTTCCTTCTTGCCCTGTGACTCAAGAATCTGTCCAGCCTGGAGCAGGAATGTTGGAGCAAGGCTGTAGTTGCGTCCGTTCTTGGCCTTTGAGTCAGCCATGTCCGCAGCTTTCTGCAGATCCTTAACAGCCTCGTCGAGCTTGCCGAGCTTTGCATATACGTTGCCGCGTGCGGCGATGGCAGCAGGGCTAACCATTGCGTCGCTTGCAGGAGAGTAGTCGTTGAGATATTTCAGAGCCTCGTCGTTCTTGCCGAGGAAGGCATAGCTCAGACCGGCATACAGCTTGGCAAGGTTACCGGCATCAGTGCTGCTATAGTCGCTTGCTATCTTTACGAAGCCAACGTAGCCAGCGCCATCGCCATTAAGAGCCTTGTCATACTGCTCCATTCCGAAGTATTCCTGACCACGTGCGATAGCGGTGCTTGCCTTTTCCTGACGCGGACCTCCGATAAATTCGTTGTAACCGAAGAAGCCTGCGATGATTACGAGAATTGCCACTACGGCAATAGCGATGGTCTTCTTGTTCTTGTCAAAGAAAACCTCTGTCTTTGTGACTGCCTCTGGGGCTGTCTGCTCATTCATTTTTGCCATTATTGTTGATGTTTTTTATTTTATGCGTGTTTAAGCGTGGCAAAATTACTGAATTTCTTTCACTTATGGAAATTTATCCAATACTTTTTTCGTTTTTCAATGATAAATGGTGTAACTTTGCATAATAAATATGGTACTTCAAAAGATTTCTATACTCAATTACAAGAATATCAGGGAGGCAGAGCTGGAGTTCTCTGCCAATATTAATTGTTTTGTCGGGCATAATGGTGAGGGAAAGACCAATCTGCTCGATGCCATATATTATCTGTCATTCTGCAAGAGTGCTTTCAGCTCTATGGACTCGCAAGTTATCTGTCATGACACAGACTTCTTTGCTATCGAAGGATTGTATGTTGACGAGAATGGCGAGTCGAACGTGGTATATGCAGGAATGAAACGCGGAACAAAGAAACATATCAAGAGAAACAAGAAGGAATATAAAAGGTTTTCTCAGCATATAGGACTTGTTCCGCTGGTTTTTGTTTCCCCGTCTGATACACTGCTTATTGAGGGAGGCAGCGAGGAACGCCGCAGGCTGATGGATATTGTCATTTCCCAGTATGACTATTCTTATATAGAGGCTCTGACAAGATATAACAGGGCATTGCAGCAGCGCAACGCCATGCTGAAACAAGACGATGAGCCAGACATGACTCTTATGGAGGTGCTGGAGGAGGAGATGTCGTGTCAAGGTGAGATAGTATACGGTAAGAGAATGAAATTTGTTGAGGAACTGATACCTGTATTTCAGGATGTCTACAATCATATAGCCGAACACAAGGAAACTGTAAGCCTCCGTTATGTGTCTCATTGCCAGCGTGGGCCGCTGCTCGACGTCATCAGGCGTGACCGTCACAAGGACCGTGCTGTAGGCTACAGCCTTCATGGAGTGCATCGTGACGATTTGGAGATGATGCTTGGCGACTATATGATGAAACGTGAAGGCTCGCAGGGACAGAACAAAACCTTTGTCATTGCCCTGAAACTTGCACAGTTTAACTTTCTCAAGCGCACGGTATCGCGCACGACGCCCTTGCTTTTGCTTGACGATATTTTCGACAAACTCGACTCGGGTAGGGTGGAGCAGATCGTAAAGCTGGTGTCGGGTGACAGCTATGGCCAGATATTCATCACGGATACCAACCGTGACCATCTTGACAAGATACTTCAACATTCGGTATCTGACTACAAGCTATTTTATGTTAGCAATGGTGAGGTAACGGAAAAGAAGGAGGTGGAAGATGTTCAAGCGTGATGTCCTTCCTTTAGATGAGGTCCTCAAGAAGTTGCTTCGTGAAGAGGGACTTGAGATGCCGCTCCTGCAGAAGCGTCTTGTCGATGCGTGGGAAGTCGTTACGGGTAATGTGGTGTCCAGATATACTGCTGAGAAATACATCCGCAACCAGACACTTTTTGTCAAGATTACCAATCCTGCGCTCAGACAGGACCTTAGCATGATGCGCACACAATTAGTAAAAAGACTTAACGAGCAGGTTGGCTCATTTGTCATTAGCGATATAAAAATATTCTGACCAGCCAATACCCATTGTCACAGCACCTCGTCCATGCGCACGTCGTGTGTTGAGTGTGGAACATGGTCTACCTTCTGGAAGTCAAAGCACACACCTATCTTATATATATATGGTATAGCGGACAGAAAACGGTCGTAATATCCTTTTCCTCTGCCAAGACGGTTGCCGTCATTGTCGAAAGACATTCCCGGTATTATTGCCAGGTCTATGTTCCTAAGGTCTGTATATCTCTCGCCAACAGGCTCTGCGATGCCGAAAGCACCCATCTTCAAGTCGTCAGAATTTCTGTAGATCCTTGCCTCCATGTCAGTGTCGCTTACCACGGCAGGCAACAGCACTCTCTTGCCCATGCCAACCAGTTTGTCCACAAGGCTATGGGTGAGCACCTCGTCAGGCAAGGAGTAGTAGAGCAATATGGTCTTTGCTGCGGTTACCCGCGGATGGGCGAGCAGCCGCTGGCATACGGCAAGCGACAATTCCCGAAGTTCGTCGCCCGAGAATTGCCGCTTACGCTGTCTTATAATATCCCTTAGTTCTTTCTTGTTCATTTCTCCTTTTTGCTTTTGGCCTTCTCCGGTGCTTTTGGGAATGCCTCTCCTTTGCGGAATACCTCCATGGCAGCCTTTATCACGCGGTCGTCCTGATTGACGTATTCGGTCCATGCCTGCTCGTCGAGCATGTTGTAGATGATTCGGCTGTTGATGTATCTCTCCAGCAGGCTGTGCGACTTCTGTATCATCAGGTTGCGGCGCTGCAGTCCGTGGCTGTTGGCATAGTTGGCAAATTGGTCAACGGTATTCTGCTTCTTCAGGTATTTGACAAGCTCAAGCATCTCCTCAAACTTCTGCATCTTCTGCCTGTTGTCATCAGTGTAGGTATAGGCAAACTGCAGGATTAGTCCGCTCATGGCAGCCTCTTTATAGTATGAGGTTATTCCGAGAGTATCTTCAGGTATAAAGATGTCGGGAGTAATGCCTCCACCGCCATATACGGTGCGTCCGAGTGCCGTGTGATAGGCTGGGCCGGTATGCTTGATACTGTCCTGGTTGAAGAATTCTCCATGCTGGTAGCGTGTTATCAGATCCTGTTCGTATTCTCTGTCGCCACCCATGGTATATGGTTTCTGTATGCACCTGCCTGATGGAGTGTAATATCTGGCAATGGTAAGCCTGATCATGCTTCCATCGGTGAAGCCTATCTGTTGTTGGACGAGTCCTTTTCCGAACGATCGGCGGCCAATGATAGTGCCACGGTCGTTGTCCTGGATGGCTCCGGCGAAAATTTCTGATGCCGATGCTGAGCCTTCGTTTATCAGAACAATCAGAGGAATGTCCTGATAGCTGCCATGTCCGTTGGATATGTAGTCCTGCCTTGGCGACTTGCGTCCCTCTGTGTAGACAATAATTTTTCCTTTTGGCAGGAACTCGTTGGCCATCTGCACGGCACTTTGCAGGTAGCCGCCGACGTTGTCGCGCAGGTCGATGACAAGATTGCTGAAATTCTCCTGCGACAACTGGGCCAGTGCTATGAGCAGCTCGGTGTACGTCTTCTCGCCGAAGTTCTTTATCCTTATATATCCCGTATCATCATCAAGCATGTATACTGATGTGACGCTCTTTGTCGGTATCTCGCCGCGTGTGACGGTCATGAATACAGGTTTCTTGTGACCATACCTTACCACGCCAATCTTCACCTTCGTGTCCTTGGGACCCTTAAGCCTGTGCATGGCCTCCTCGTTGGTCACCTCCTTGCCTACAAATGGCTTGTCGTCGATGCTCACAATCTTGTCGCCTGCAAGCACGCCCGCCCTTTCGGCCGGTCCGTTCTTTATGACATTCTGAACGTGAATAGTATCCTGTCTGATGGTGAACTCTATGCCCACACCAGAAAATGAACCTTTCAGGTCGTCTGTTGTCAACTCTACGTCCTTTGCGCTGATATATGCCGAGTGTGGGTCGAGTTCGCTAAGTATCTGTGGAATGGCCTTCTCGACCAGCGAGTCGATATCCACCTTGTCTACATACAAGTCATCGACAATACGCAGCAGGTTGGTAAGCCTGTTGCTTCCGCTGTTGATGACATTGAGTCTGTTGCCTGAAAACCTGTTGGCAAAGAAGCTGCCTATGACAATTCCCACGACCACGCATGTGGCCATGATGAGGGGCATGTATCGGTAGGATTTATTCTGCTTCATCGTTGTTGTCTGGATTTAAGTATATCACCTCAACTCCGGCCTGCCTGAGCAGGTCGATGCCGTCGGTGAGTCTGTATTTCTCTGCGTACACAACCTTCTTGATACCTGCCTGGATAATGAGTTTCGCACACTCTATGCATGGCGATGCCGTTACGTAGAGTGTAGAACCGTCGCTGTTGTTGGAGCTTCGTGCCAGCTTTGTTATGGCGTTGGCCTCGGCATGCAGAACGTATGGGTGTGTGACGTTGTTGCTGTCCTCGCATTTGTTCTCAAACCCGCTTGGTGTGCCGTTGTAGCCGTCACTGATAATCGTCTTGTCCTTGACTACCAGTGCTCCAACCTTGCGTCGCTCACAATAGCTGTTCTCAGCCCATATGCGGGCCATGCGCAGATAGCGTGCGTCGAGCAGGCTCTGTTTTTCTGTTGATGGTTCTGTCGTTGTCATATGCCTGGGGTATCTTGTTTGCCAGTCTTTAGTTCCGGCTGTTTTTGATTATTGTTGGGAGTTGTCAGTGTCTGCCTTTATTCCGTTTCTTTCCAGCAGGGCGTCTATGGTTGGCTCTTGTCCGCGGAACCGCTTGTAAAGAGTCATCGGATGCTCGGTGCCTCCTTTGGACAGCACCTCGTCCCTGAAGCGCTGGGCTGTCTGCTTGTCGAAGATGCCGTTTTTCTTGAATACGCTGAAGGCATCGGCGTCGAGCACCTCAGCCCATTTATAGCTGTAATATCCTGCTGCATAGCCGCCCGACATGATGTGTGAGAACTGCGTGGTCATGCAGGTGTCCGGCAGCTGCCTCATCACCATAGCTTTGCTCCATGCCTCCTTCTCGAAAGCCACTATGTCGTCGGTGAACTCGTCCTTCTTGGTGTAGTAGGCCATATCGAGCAGACCGAAGCTCACCTGTCTGAGGCAGGAGTAGCCTATATTGTAGTTGCGGCTCTTTACAATCCGCTCTATGTATTCGTCGGGTATTGGCTCGTCGGTCTGGTAATGGAAGGCGAATGTGCGTAGGAACTCCTTTTCCACAGAGTAGTTCTCCATGAACTGCGACGGCAGCTCTACAAAGTCCCACCAGACGTTGGTTCCAGAGAGGCTCTCGTACTTGGTGTTGGCGAACATACCGTGGAGCGAGTGTCCGAACTCATGCAGGAATGTCTCCACCTCGCCGAGTGTGAGCAGCGACGGCTTTGTGTCGGTAGGCTTGCTGAGGTTCATTACCACGCTGACGTGCGGTCTCACATTGCGGCCCTTGTAGTCTATCCATTGTCCCTGATACTCCGTCATCCACGCACCGCCTTGCTTTCCCTTGCGTGGGAAGAAGTCGGCATAGAATACGGCCAGATAGCTTCCGTCCTTGTCGAATACCTCGTAGGCCTTAACGTCTGGCGCATATACCTGTATGTCCTTGTTCTCCTTGAATGTTATGCCGTAGAGTCTGTTGGCCAGTCCGAAGATGCCGTCTATTACCCTGTCGAGACGGAAGTACGGACGGAGCATCTCTGAGTCGAGGTTGTATCTCTCCATCTGCAGCTTGTGGCTGTAGAAGCTGAAGTCCCATGGCTGAAGCTCGAAGCCGTCTCCCTCCATCTTCCTTGCCATGGCCTCTATCTCGGCAAACTCCTCGATAGCCTTTGGCTTGTATGCCTCTATCAGGTCATCGAGCAACTTGTAGACGTTTGCCGTATTTGTTGCCATGCGGCGTTTGAGCACATAGTCGGCGAATGTCTCGAAGCCGAGCAGCTGCGCCATCTCCCGTCTGAGGTTTACGAGGCGTTTGCAGATGTCTATGTTATTCTCTGAGTTATCATGCGTGCAAAGGGTGTTTTTTGCCATGTACATCTTCTTCCGCAGCTCCCTCTGCGTGGAATATGTCATGAAGGGAGCGAAGCTGGGGAAATCGAGTGTGAACACCCATCCCTCCTTGCCTTTCTCCTTAGCCGTGTGTGCGGCGGCATCCCTTGCAGTGTCAGGCAGTCCGTCGAGCTGACTCTCGTCAGTAATGTGCAACTCAAATGCTTTGGTCTCTTTCAGCAGGTTTTGCGAGAACTGCAGCGAGAGCAGGCTTGCCTCTTCTGTCAGTGCACGCAGCCGCTCCTTTCCATCCTCGTCCAGCAGTGCGCCACTTCTGACGAAGCCGTCGTAGCTGTTCTCAAGCAACATCTGCTCCTCTGGGTTCAGCTCCATGTGGTGCTCGTAAACGTATTTTATTCTCTCGAACAGCTTCTTGTTGAGAGTGACATCGTTGCTGTGCTTGGTCAGTATGGGGCTCATCTTCTGTGCCAGGGCATCCATCTCGTCGTTGCTCTCTGCGCTAAGCATACAGTAGAACACGGTAGATACTCTGTCAAGCAGCGAGTAGTAGCCTACTCCCTTGGAGACATCTACACGTGCGATGGTATTTTCGAAAGTGGGTTCTTCTGGGTCGTTTATTATCTTGTCTATTTCCTCGTCGTCACGCCTGATACCTTCCATAAAAGCCTCCTCGTAGTCAGAAATCGTTATCCTGTCGAAGGGGACGGTATCGTGTAGGGTGTCATAGGGAGCGAAGAATGGATTTGCTTTCTCTCTTGCAGTATCGTTCATATCTCATTATAATTTCATGCAAAAGTACAAAAAAAGATTGGACTCGCGTATTGGATAAGCAAATTTAACATAATGCCGGCTTTCTGAAGCCTAAATCCTCTCTGCGTGAGGCACATGTATCATGCCTCTGGTGAGCATTATCTTGCCTTCGGCCTTCATGTTGTTGAGTGCTTTCGACACGTCGAGGCGGCTGTCGTTGAGCTCCTTGGCGAGGGTCTCCATCTTTATCTTGATGTGTTTCTCGCCTGCCGGTCTCTTGCAGTGTGCCAATATCCATTGTCCTATGCGCTGCTCCATGCTTTCCGGTGCCGTGCGCCATGTGGCGTTTTCCTTTTTGTGTATGATGGTTGTGTAGTTGTTGAGCAGGTTCAGACGGAATATGAGGTGCGTATCGGCGAGTTTCAGGATTTCCTCTTTGCTGAGTGCCATGATATTGCAGGCTTCCATGGCTGTGTACGTGCTGGCAAATACTTGTGACAGCCCGAACAGATGTTCTGGCTCGATGATGTATGGAGCCGAGACGTATTCCTCCACCATATATGAATTGTCGTAGGCTGTTGTCACGACTTGTGCCCTGCCGTTGGTCAGGAACACCATGTCGTGGCAAGGTTCGCCAGCCTTGGCGATGGTATCGCCATCGAGATGCTTGTCGAACCTTATCTTGGAGTGTCCTGCTATCTGGGCAAGATCGCTTCTGCTCATGCCCTGGAACAGTGACAGCTCCAGCAACTGATCATATAGGTGTAAGTCCGCTTCCTTCATTTGGCAATTTTGTCTTTTAGGCTGTTAGAGAACCATACTTGGTTGTTGCCTTTCTCGTCAGAATATATGAAGTACGCCATCAGCTCCGGGTGCTTGTCAAGGACAGCTGTCGCCTTGTCGAGTCCCAGCACCATGAATGCCGTCGCGTATGCGTCTGCCGTTGCGCAATTATCGGCCAATACGGTTGCCGAGAGTATGTTGTGCTGTACGGGGTAGCCTGTTTTCGGGTCTATGGTGTGAGCGTATTTCTTTCCGTTCTTGTAGTAGAAGTTACGGTAGTTGCCGCTTGTTGCCATGGCTTTGTTGGTGACGTTCAGTATGGTCTGGTATTCCCTGCTCACACCGAGCGAGTCATCTGTGGGCTTTGTCACTCCTATGCGCCAGGGCAGCCTTTTCTCGCTGATGCCCTTGGTGACAATCTCTCCGCCAATCTCAACCATGTAGTTCTCTACACCCTCGCGCTCAAGCATCCTCGCTACTACATCGCTGCCATACCCCTTTGCTATGGAGCTGCAGTCGAGCATCATGCGACGGTCCTGCTTTATGATTTTCCCGTCCTTCAGCCTCACCTTCCGGTATCCAACGATAGCCTTGAGGCTGTCTATGGTGTGGCGGTCGGGTGATATGCCCTTTCGGAAGCCGAAGCCCCATGCATTGACGAGCGGTGCAACGGTAATGTCGAAAGCTCCATCAGTATCTTCTGATATTCTCATGGCCATGCTGAACACGTCTGTGAACATATGGCCAAGTTCCGCTGGCTCGTTGTTGTTGACCTTCGATATTGTCGACTGCCTGTTGAATGGCGACAGCGACATGTCCACCTTGCGTAGCTCTGCCTCTATCTTCTTATGCAGGTTGCTGCCGTGCTGGTATGTTATATGGTATTCGGTCCCGAAAACCATTCCTGAGTCGTGCTGGTATGGCGTGTTACGCTGTTGGCCTATGACGAGAACCGTTCCTACAATCAGGAGAATGAGGAACGGCAACTGCCACATAAGTTTCTTCCTGTTCATATAATCAGAAATTTAGCATTATGTTGAACGTTCCGCCGAGACGTGTGCTGCCGGCTTTGCCGTAGCCAGGCACATACCAGCAGTTGCCCATCTCTGCTATGTCGTACGACAGACGCCTCTTATATCTGACGCTCCATCCGAGATGCAACGGGCCGAATATCTTTGCGTCAACACCGAACACGGCTTCCGCCCAGTGGTATTTGCCTTTCACGTCCTGACCACCATAGGGGACGGTTCCTCCCCATACGGGGTCGCTGACATCAGGGTGGGCGATGTCGAACTTAAACGAGGTGAAGGCGTATCTCACACCGACATACACCTTGTAGTCGTCGTGCTTGTTCTTCAGCACGTTGAAGTCGATGCCCACTTTTCCGTAGGGAGCTGATGTCTGATAGTCGTTTTGCGTGATGTCGTTATGATGGTCTGCCTTGCCGAGTCCCAGTTCGATAACGGGGAAATACTTGTCTTTCAGGTTGACCCTGACTCCTCCCTCGTATTGTCCGTAGTCGCTTACACCCAGCATTATCAGTCCCACGACGTCGCCCATGACCTGTACGCCCCTGAATGTCGGCAGCGTATCCTTAGGTTCGGGCAGCGTCCGCTTCTGTGCAGTGGCAGCAAGCGTCAGCACCATCAGACAGATCAGGCTAATAAGCCTCCGAGCGGAAGTATATGTACAGATGTGATACGCTTGCGTCATAGTTTACGTTTCTTTTGTTTATCGTCACCGAGTCTATGGTGTGCGACGTGTGTCTTACGCCTGTGATGGTGTGGAAATAGTTCACTCCGCAGTCTACCGACTCGAAGTGCGGTTCATTGGTTTTCTCTATCCATATGGTGTCGCGCCTCACCTCGCTTCCGTCCTGCCGGTCTCTGGTCAGGCACAGCTCGTCAACCGTCTGTCCGAAGCTCATTGGCAGCTCGAAGCTGTCGGCGTTCTGTTGCTGGTTCAGCAGTATGGTGTCCGTGCCGTCTGCCCTTACCGTAGTAATGGTCAGCACATCGCTCAGTTTCGTGACATCGCCCATGAGCTTGTACTTGGCGTAGACAACGTTGTTGAGCGGGCAGTCTACCGATGAGCAAGCCGTCAGGGCCAGTACTACACCTATTATATATATAATATGTCTCACCCTTTACGTTCCGGTTATTTAATTATTTTCTCTATCTGGTAGTCGTTGCGGTTTTGTGACGAGCGGCTGATAAGGTCACCGAGGAAGCCCGCCAGGAACAGCTGCGTACCGATGAGCATGGTTGTCAGGGCTATGTAGAACCATGGCGTGTCGGTGATGAGTCTCTGGGGGATGCCGTTGAGCAGGGCGTACATCTTGTCTGCACCGATGAAGACTACCGAGATGAAGCCTATAAAAAACATTATCGAGCCGAGGAAGCCGAATACGTGCATGGGCTTCTTGCCGAAGGTGCTCAGGAACCAAAGCGTGAGCAGGTCCAGATAGCCGTTGACAAACCTGTTCAGTCCCATGAACTTAGACTTTCCGTACTTACGTGCCTGATGCTGCACTACCTTCTCGCCAATCTTGTCGAAGCCCGCATTCTTGGCCAGATAGGGTATGTAGCGGTGCATCTCCCCGTACACCTCGATGTTCTTTATGACGTCTCGGCGGTAAGCCTTCAGACCACAGTTGAAGTCATGCAGATTCTTGATGCCGCTAATTTTTCTTGCCGTAGCGTTGAAGAGTTTAGTGGGAATGGTTTTCGATATCGGGTCGTAACGTTTCTGCTTATATCCCGACACGAGGTCGTATTTCTCCTCGGTGATCATGCGGTAAAGCTCTGGTATCTCGTCGGGCGAGTCCTGCAGGTCTGCATCCATGGTTATGACCACGTCTCCCTGGGCCTCCTTGAAGCCGCAGTACAGGGCAGGGCTCTTGCCGTAGTTGCGGCGGAACTTTATACCCTTGACGTGTTCTGATTTCTTTGCCAGTCCTTCGATGATGTCCCATGACGAGTCTGTAGAGCCGTCGTTGACGAATATCACTTCAAACTCATAGTTATGGGAGTTCATTACACGCTCTATCCATGCGTAGAGTTCTGGTATCGACTCCTCCTCGTTGAAAAGAGGCACTATAACCGAAATATCCATATCTGTATTTGTTTTTTTATAATTCTTTTATCTGTCTCAGCCTTCCTTATGGCGTAGAGTCCATGTACTGTCTGTCCGATGCACCTAAAGTCTTGGCTTGCTTCTTCTTCCTAACAAGGCAACGGGCAGGCTCAGCAACAGGCCGATGAAGAGGTTCTGCATCATGAATGTTATGGCGATATAAATGGGGCTTAGGCTGGTGAGCACCTCTGCGGCGGCATTGAGCTCTTTCGGAGAGATGCCCTGTTCCTTGTAGATTGGGGTCATGACCCTTATCGTGTTGTCAAGCATGTCTTCCATCCGTCCGTTGTCAAGAAACGTAAAGTACAGATACTGGACCAGGGCAAATGCAAGGGAGGCATAGAAGAAAGTGTAGCACGAAAAGGCAAACCCGCGACGGAAGGAAATAAGCCCACCAAGAGCGTAATCGCGGAAACGAGAGAGTCGCCAGCCTACAATAAACGGTGTTGCCAATGCGAGAAGATTGCCAAGAGAGTATTGAGGGCTGTAGACGATAAGGGCAAAGCTGGCAGTCCACGCCAAAGCCAGGATGGCACCATCCTGACGTGCAAATGCCTTTAATTGTACCAATGCTGTTGCGTCTATCATATATGGTTGCAAAATTACTCAATTTATCTTTAATATAAGGTATATGTATTGAAAAATTTGATTTTTTTGATATTTCAATTTGTCAAAAGATGTTAACCACAAGAACTTTTTCCATCTTGCGCTTCCTCTTTCCGATTAAATACATTACCTTTGCACCCGCTTAAGAATATGGGCAAGTCTCATACGGCCAGCTCCCTGAGAATCCCCCAGGATGGGAACATAGCAAGGGTATTAGGTTGTAGCGGCGCGATATGAACAGCTTGCCCACCCGCCTCTTTAGCTCAGTTGGCCAGAGCACGTGATTTGTAATCTCGGGGTCGTTGGTTCGAATCCGACAAGAGGCTCAAGAAAAAGAGTTCCACATAGTTGTGGAACTCTTTTTCTATATTTCACATTTTTGTGGAACTCTTTTTCTATATCTTTGGCTTGAAAAATGCTCTCATAACGGTTCAGTAGAAATTTCCTGGGGGCTAAGTGCCCCGTAGGGTGAGTCTTTTCCCCCTTTTATCTTATTCAGAATAGGACAGACATTTCTGTGCCAGTTCAGTCCAACACTCACGCAAAGCATTGCATCCGCCCACGCAAAGCATTGCATTGGCTCACGCAAAGCATTGAATTGGCCCACGCAAAGCTTTGCGTGATTTGTCCTGCTGTTATCTACGCTTTTGCGCTTACAGCGCGATCATCACCTACATGAAATAACCCAGGGTGCCGCTACGCTCTACCCTGGGCTATGTTCTTTTGCGCCTACAGCGCGACAATTACAGACATGAACTTCAGAATTAGGATATTCGATTTTTGCACATCAAACTGTACATCCTAGTTATTTGCACTGAGCCGTCAGAAGTCAACTATCGTTATGCCTGCACCACCAAACTGCACGTGCTCGTCGGCATAGTGGGTGACGTTCGGTACAGTGGACAGATACTGACGGATGAGCTGCCGGAGGATGCCGTTGCCCTTGCCATGGAGGATGCGGACACGTGCCATGCCTACCAGTATGGCATCATCGACGAAATACTGTACGGCTGTCAGGGCCTCGTCGCCTCGCATGCCGCGAACGTCCAAGTCCTGTTTGAAGTTCGACTTGTGGCTGTCTATGGTCTCCCTTGTGGCCTTGCTCACGGAATAGGCCTTAAGTGATGTGGCCAGATCGGCAGGCTTCTCCAGCTGCTCCACGTACTCCAACCGGTCGGTACGCATCTTGGTGCGCATGTCGCCGAAGATGACGGTGGCCATCTTTGTGTCCACGGACTCTATCTTTCCCGTGGTCTTCAGTCCTTTTATGCGGACGGTATCGCCAACTTCCAGCTGTGCCTTGCCGCTCTTCTTGTCTTCCCTCAGCGCGGCCTGCTTCAGGCTCTCGGCAGCTTTGCGTGCTTTCTCTTCCTTCTGGTCTTTGTATTTCTGGTGGCGTTCCTTGCGCTGCTTTATCTGCTCCATCTTCCGGGCAATCTTCTCGTCCATGTCCTTAGTGTCCATGTCGGCAACCTGCGCCTTGAACTCGTTGAGGTCCTCGCGTATCTTCCGCGTCTCCTCCTTCTCGGCCTGCTGCTCGCGTATTTCCCTGATGGCGTTTTCTATTCTCCTGTTGCTTTCCTTGAGCAACTCCTCGGCCTGCGCCTTTGCCTTGGCCAAGATTTCCTTGCGTTTCTTGTCCAGTTCGGCTATGTCGCTCTCATATTTCTCTATCTGCCTCTCCAGTTCCTTCTCCCTCTGGTGTACGGTCTGCCTCTTGGCTTCCCAGTAGCGTTTGTCCCGCACTATGTCCTGCAGGTATTTGTCACTTTGTATATAGTCGCTGCCAACGATGTCTGAAGCCTGCCTTATGACCTCCTCTGGCAGTCCGGTCTTCCGGGCTATTTCTATGGCAAACGAGCTGCCCGGGCGACCTATGGCCAGCTGGAACAGGGCTTTCATCTCGTGGCGGTCGTATAGCATGGCACCGTTGGCCACTCCCTCGTGGGAGTCAGCAAAGTGTTTCAGGTTCTGATAGTGTGTAGTAATCACTCCCCAGGCGCCTTTCTTCTGCAGCTGTTCGAGCACAGCCTCGGCAATGGCGCCACCTATCTGCGGCTCGGTACCTGTTCCGAACTCGTCTATGAGGATGAGTGTCCGTCCGTCGGCCTGTCTCATCATGTTCTTCATGTTGAGCAGATGGCTGGAGTATGTCGACAGGTCGTTCTCAAGGCTTTGCTCGTCGCCGATGTCTATCATTATATTGTCGAAGATACCGGCTGTAGAGCGGTCGCCAACAGGTATGCTGAGTCCACACTGTAGCATGTATTGCAGCAACCCTACGGTCTTCAGGCACACAGACTTTCCGCCGGCGTTCGGACCTGAGATTATCAGGATGTGCTTCTCGCTGTTGAGTATGATGTCGAGCGGCACGATCTTCTTCTCCTGCTTGGCCAGCGACAGTTCCAACAGCGGATGGCGTGCCTGAATCCAGTCTATGTGCGGATGCTCCGATAATTGTGGCTCAATGGCTTTGGTCATCTTTGCCAGCTCGGCCTTGGCCCTGATGAAGTCTATTGTTGCCAGGAAGGTGTAGGAGTTGAGTATGTCTGCCGAGTGAGGTCTCACCTTGTTGGTGAAGGCTGTCAGGATGCGTATTATCTCCTGCCGTTCCTGGCTTTCCAGCTCCCTGATTCTGTTGTTTGCCTCCACCACCTCTGCAGGCTCTATGAATACAGTCTTGCCCGTTGCGCTCTCGTCATGGACGATGCCGCCAATTCTTCTCTTCAGTCCAGGAGCTACGGGGATAACAAGGCGGCCGTCGCGCAGCGTGGGTGTCACGTCCTTGTCGACGAGGCCCTCGCTCTGTGCTGCACGCAGTATGCCATACAGGGTCTTCGATACGCTGTTCTCCGCCCGTGCCAGTTCCTTCCTAATGGCCAGCAGCTCGGCAGAGGCGTTGTCCTTGATGTGTCCGAACTTGTCGAGTATCTGGTCTATGGCCTGCACCAGCTGCGGATAGGTAGCCACGTTGTCCGTAAGTCTGTAGAGAGCGGGGTAGAGTGGGGTGGGCGTCGACTCGCTATCGTCGGTATCGATGCCACGTCGCAGATACCTCACGATGTCGTTTATGGTCTGCAACGAGCGTCTGAGGTCGAATATCTCGTCTTCCTCGAGATGGGTGTTCTCAAGTCTTATGCGCCTGATGGCGTCTCTTACGTCGAAGAAGTACTGAAGCGGGAAGTCGTCGCTCTCCTCCTGAATGCGCCTGAACTCGTGCGTCTGCTCCAGCCACTCGCCTATGGTGGCATGCTTGCTGCTGACGGTCATGCCGTCAACCATGCTCTTGCCCAGTGTGGAGAGGCATTTCTCCTTCAGCAGTTTCCTTATATTGTCGAACCCAATCTTGGTCTCGAAGTTCTGTGGGTATGTCATCTGTTGTCTGTCTTGTTTTTATATTCGTCGCATACTGGCGGTTGTGCGCCGTATGGACTGCAAAATTACACATAAAAAACCAATTCCGCATGCCTGATAGAGGGAAATTGGAAGCAGCAAGGCTGAAAAACAGGCTTTGACACACAATTTTATATATTATACGAGCGTTTATTCAATGTTAACGGAAAAGAATTTGCGATTTGTATGACAAAAGGATACATTCATAGTATAGAGACTTTCGGGTCGGTAGACGGACCGGGTGTGAGGTTCATTGTTTTCATGCAGGGATGTCCCATGCGTTGCCAGTACTGCCACAATCCTGACTCGTGGAAAATGCGCACGGGCGAGGAGATGACTGCCGACGAGCTTCTTGACAAGGCCCTGCGCTACCGTGCCTACTGGGGAGACAAGGGCGGCATAACGGTCAGCGGAGGCGAGGCGCTGATGCAGATGGAGTTTGTTACAGAGCTGTTTGAGAAGGCTCACGCCATGGGAGTGACCACTTGTCTCGACACCTCTGCACAGCCCTTCACCCGTGAGGAGCCATGGTTCGGTGACTTCGCCAAGCTGATGGCCGTTACTGATACCGTGCTTCTCGACATCAAGCATATCGACGATGAGGCTCACCGCCGCCTTACCCGCTTCGGAAATGCAAATATCCTTGACTGCGCACGCTATCTTTCCGATATTGGCAAGCCTGTATGGATTCGCCATGTTCTTGTGCCGGGTATTACGGACGACGAGGCGAGCCTCGTGCGCTTGCATGATTTCCTCTGCTCACTCAGCAATATTGAGCGCATAGACGTGTTACCATACCATACCCTCGGAACATTCAAGTATGAGAAGCTTGGTATTGCCTATCCGCTTCGGGATACTCCAACGCCAACACCCGAGAGCGTAGCCAAGGCAAGGAACATACTGGAAGGCACCATAGGCTGAAAACAGAAGTGAGGGTGTGTCAAGTAGCTGACACACCCTCACTTCTGTTGATAAATCCTTGAAACGAAAACCAAAACGAAAACGAAAACCAAAACGAAGACAAAAACCATGTCCCCTTGAAGAGAATGGAGGCGGAGCCTTGCTGTCGTCATTTATCTCCTTTTATCTTCTCTTATCTCCTTTTATGTTCTCTTATCTCTTTTTATCTCCCTTTATCTTCGTAATCGTTATCGTTTTCAGCCCTATATTTTTCTTATTTTGTTAACTGTTTTAATATTCTTTATGCCCCTATTCCTTAATGAATACAAAACATCATTAAATAGTAGTGGGAAATGACAGAATGTCGTTATAATTCACTATATTTGCAATAACTAATAACAAATGGAGGTAACAATATGAGAATTATAAATGACATAGCGACGTACATCAAGAACGTCACAGAACTGATTTGGAACTTTATCCTTAACCGCGATTCCTATCCCTCGAATGCTTTGTTGGCCGTGCAACCAGAACTGATGGAGACAGTCATCGACAGTCCCGACCAGTGCAAGCATTGCGACTTCTACGACCTGAAGATGCTGGTAACGAAGGATATGAACGGTAACTTGAAGCCAAACTCGTTGGCCATACGTAACATGGCTAACAGATATTATGGATGAAAGGCCAAAAGGATTTTTCTTGGTATTTGATTTATAAGGCTGGCTCGGATTTCTTTCGGTGCCAGCCTGTAAAATTTCTGGTAGTTGCCAATCTTGTGTGTTAGTGCCTCAAAGTAATACTTCCATCCCGAGCGCACTGCGGTCTTGCGGCCATACTTGCCAAAGTCGCCGCCCGTGAATATAATATCAAGCATCAGCTGATCGGCTGCACGGTCCTTTTCTGTGAGCTCATAGGGAAACTCGGATGCTGGCAGGCCAAGGCGGTCGGTGAGGATTGCTCCCACAGCCTTAAAGCCAGCCTCGAAGCCCAAACGGCGTAAATGCTCCTTTAGCCTCGCTGCGGAATATGTGCCGTGATAATGGTGGAGCATCATAGCAAGGTCACAGAACTGGCGGAGTCCAACGCCAAGCTCGACGAGATGATGGAACAAGTGCAGGAACGTGTACAGAATGTTGGTCTCGGGCGACAGGGTAGGTATCTGGTGGTTCCCAACCGTAACAGTATGGTCGGTCTTCACCTCCTCGTCCATCAGTGAGTCCCAATAGCGCTGATTGGCCTTGTTGTAGAATTTGAATAGGTTGAAATGCATCTCGAGCAGCACATCCTTGTACGTGAATGCAAGATGCTGCTCGCTCTCGCTCTCTTCCTCGAATGTCACATTCCACCTCTGGGCAATGAGCTCCCGTGCCTGTGAGAAGCATGACGTAGGGCAATAGAAGTCTATGTCACCGCTCTCGCGTACCTCTGGCTGTCTGTACATGGATGCCGTTATCTGGCCTTTGACGATGAGGTGTCTGATGCCTGCAGAAGATAGCAGCTCGGACAGCTCGCACACCATGCTGTTCATGTGTCCGTTTGTCTGAATGGTATCGTTCAGAGAGGTGTACGTATTTGCTGCATCGTAGCGGTTGAGCCTCACGTCTTGGTTCTCCATCAGGGCTGAACATAGCAATCCCGATACCGTCTGCCGCTGAGACAGATGGTAGAGCTGCTTGTAGGGTTTCGATGGCAACTCGAAACCATCGGTCTTATGGCCCCACAGCGCAGACCGTAGAACGATAAATAGAAAGTCGTTGATGGTCATCTGTAATACTAAGCTTCCGTGTGAGCCTCCTGCTTGTCATCCAGCACCGTATAGATGGAGTTGTTGGACTTGTATTCGGGTACAATCTCCTTCATCTTGGCGACAATCTGCATGTCGTCATATCCCGTAGATAGCTGGATAAGCTCTTCTATGCTGTTGTTGACAGTTGTAAAGTCGTATTCCCTAACCTTGGCTATCCTAATCTTATCGTGGAACGACGGCAGGGTATCCTCATGGTTTGACAGCACTTCCTCGTAGAGTTTCTCGCCAGCCCTGAGTCCCGTATACTCTATCTTCACGTTCTTGGCTCCCGACAGCTTTATCATCTTCTTGGCCAGGTCGGCAATCTTTACTGGCTTGCCCATATCGAAGACGAATATCTCTCCTCCCTTTCCGTGCGTACCGGCTTCGAGTACCAGCTTGCAGGCCTCGGGGATGAGCATGAAATACCTGATGATGTTTGGATCGGTAACCGTCACTGGACCTCCCTCCTTTATCTGCTTCTCGAACAGTGGTATTACGGAGCCGTTGGAACCAAGGACGTTACCAAATCTCGTTGTCACATACTGACAATGCTGTTCCACCGTGCCATTACTCTGCTCCCTTAGCTTGGCGTTGAGCGACTGAACGTATATCTCGCAGATGCGCTTGGAGCATCCCATGACGTTTGTCGGGTTAACAGCCTTGTCTGTGGAAATCATTACAAACTTCCTGACGCCGTATTTCTCGGACAGGTCTGCTATGATTTTTGTTCCGTATACGTTGTTGATGATGCTCTCTCCTGGATTGTCCTCCATCATCGGGACATGCTTGTAGGCTGCTGCATGGAACACATAGTCGGGTCTGTACTTGTTGAATATCTTCTCCATGTGCTTTGTATGCGTGATGCTTGTAACGATGGTATGAGCCTTCACCGACGGGAAGCTGTGTTGCATCATCAGACGTATGCTGTGCTGCGGTGTCTCGGCTTGGTCCACCAGTATCATCTCAGCAGGCTTGTACACAGCAATCTGCCTAACCATCTCGCTACCTATCGAACCTGCCGAGCCTGTAATCATAATCTTCTTGCCTGTAAGCATGGCTCCTACAGCATCCATGTCAACATGTATCTCGTTGCGGGGCAGCAAGTCCTCAACAGAAATCTCGCGCAGGCTTTCAGCCTCGAATTTCTCGATACCCCCTTGCTCTTCCGTCACTGACATCATGTATATGTGTATGCCTGCATTGATGAGTATTTCCTGCAATTTCTCGTTTTCACGGAACCTCGAGTTCTGCAGAGGACTTACAAGAACAGCCCCGATGTTCATTTCCTTGATAGTCTCTGCGAGGCTGTCGTCTGCGTTATATACCTTTACGCCCATCAGCACACGGCCACCGTAATGGCTCTCATGGGCGATGAAACCTCTCAGATGGAACCGTTCGGGTTTCTCGTTCCTGATGCTCTTGGCAAGGCTTATGCCTCCGTCCTTTACTCCGTAGATGAGGGTGCGCACGCCCTTCTTGGAACTGAACATCACGTCGTAGATGGTCTTGATAATTACACGCACGGAGACAATGCCTGCGGTGGCCATAAGGTACATGGCGGCAATCTGGCGGCCCTGCAGTCTGATGAACTCCATGTCCCACCAGTATATCAGGTAGTGCATTATCTCGGCTATCACCCACGATAGTCCCATGGCGGCACCAATGCGCTGTAGGTCAACAAAAGACGAATAGCGGATGATGCCAGTATATGTTTTGAAAATCCTGAAACCAATGATATTGAAAATCATGTACATGAATATCGTCTTGCTCAACAGTACGATATTTCCCAGCGTGACGGCTCCGTGATAATAAAGCCAGAACACAAAGATACCTGCGAGATAGCATATCAGGCAGTCAAGTATGAACACCACCCAGTAGGGCAGCGCATTCTTGGTAAAGTACCAGTTTAGAAGTTTGTCAATAATGTTCATGTGTTATTTGGTTGGAAAAGAAATTTTAGTTTTATTTGTCAGTTAATCCCTCTTATCTCCTCTTATCTTCCTTTATCTTCCTTTATCTTCCTTTATCTTCCTTTATCTCCTATTATCTCCTATTTACTACTTGCGAACCAACGGCCATCGTCCGAAGGGTAAGGTAAAGTTGAGTTGAATATTGAGTATCTATCTGATGGCTTCCTTCACCATCGCTATTATAAATCGTGCTTCTTCTTCTGTAACGCAGGGACCGCTTGGAAGGCATAGGCCGCACCGGAATAGTTCCTCGCTAACCCCGTTGGTATAAGCTGGGGAGGACATGTAAACCGGCTGCTTGTGCATGGGCTTCCATAGTGGACGGCTCTCAATGTTGGCCTTGTCCAGAAATATCCTCATGGCCTCTACGTTCGCATTGGGCTCGCAGTCCGTATGTACATTATCCGACTCATGTACGAAACCGGCTGCACCACCAACGGCTCCCTTTACCATTTCCTGATACACATCTTCTTGTCCTACTACGGCAAGATGCTCGTCAAGAGTGATGGTGTTAAGCCAGAAGTTGCTCCTCATGTAGTCATCTGTCTCGTCGTGGAATGTTATACCGTCAATATCCTTAAATCCCTCTCGGTATATATCAGCTATATGTCTGTGATGTTCAATATGTTCTTTCAGCACTGTCATCTGTCCGCGGCCTATTCCTGCACAGATATTGCTCATCCTGTAGTTGAAGCCTATCTCCGTGTGCTGATAATAGGGGTACGACTCTCTTGCCTGCGTAGCAAGGTACATTATGTGGCCCTTGGCGTCGTCGTCAGGACAAATCAGGGCACCACCTCCGCTTGTCGTTATCATCTTGTTGCCGTTGAAGCTCAGAACGCCATATTGTCCGAATGTGCCTACAACACGGCCATCGTATTCCGAGCCAAGTCCCTCGGCCGCATCTTCAATCAGCGGTATGTCGTATTTCTTTGCCACGGCTACAATCTCGTTGATCTTTGCAGGCATGCCATAAAGATATACGAGCACAATAGCCTTGGGCTTATGCCCAGTCTTCTCCGTCCGGTCAATGATGGCAGCCTCCAGCAGCTCAGGATCCATGTTCCAAGTATCTTTCTCTGAGTCTACAAACACGGGCTTTGCCCCAATGTATGTCACAGGATTGGCAGATGCGCAGAACGTGAACGACTGAACCAAGACCTCGTCGCCAGCCTTGACACCGCAGGCAAGCAGGGCAAGATGCACGGCTGCAGTGCCTGCACTCAATGCCACAACTCTTTTCTCTCCATTAGAGCAGAACTGTGCCAAGTCTTCCTCAAAGCCATTTACGTTTGGACCCAAAGGCACCACCCAGTTGGTGGCGAAAGCCTCCTGTATGTATTTCATCTCATTGCCCGACATGTGGGCAAGGCATAGCAAAATTCTTTTCTCACTTCTTTTCATAGAAATATACTTTAGGCGGGTTCTGTTGATTACTTCCCTTTGGTCAGTGGGGCCTGGGGGACAATCCTCCCACAAAAAAATGATTAATTTATTTAAGTTTCTGAACTACCAACAATCTCCCTGATTTCCGAAAGTTGAGTTAATTTAGGTTTCGCTGCTTATCCGGCAGCCCATTACACAAGAGTAGCTATCAGTTCCACCGGCAGTCCCGTAACTTTTGATATGTCATCATCCGTCATTCCCATCCTCTTGAGATTTATGGCAACTTCCGTCTTACCCTCATTATTTCCTTCGGCTCTTCCTTCGGCTCTTCCTTCGGCTCTTCCTTCGGCTCTTCCTTCGGCTAATCCTTCTGCTCTTCCTTCTTGTAATCCTATAGCTCTTCCTTCAGCTCTTCCTTCGGCTAATCCTATAGCTCTTCCTTCCGCAAGCCCCTCAATTTTCGCAGTATCCAGCACGTCATTTTGAATCATTATGTCATCGATGTGTTTATCGTATGCAGTACGTTCCTCCTTGGTCATTTTCAGATACTGCAATTTCTGTTTGGCCTCTTTCAGGCCAGGCGCATCAGTGGAATCTGAAATCTTTCCACTTTTTAGATATTCAATCCATTCCTCTAATGGAGTCTTTGCCACTTGGTTGAACTCGTTGACTCTGATAATGAAATATTCGGGGAATAACTTGTCTGGAGTTTTCATCTTCAGTACATTCTCCTCCTTATCGCTAATCTTCAGAGTGTCACCAGTATGGACACCTACAAACACTGTCTTGCCGTGATACAGATAATCTGCGCCAATACCCAAGTCAAAATAAAGGATGCTTATGGAGTACACCTTCTTTACCTTGTCGTATTTGTCGCCGAGCGATATGTGTTCAGTAATGGCCTTCGAGACACCATATAGAATGCGCTCAAGGTAGAATCTCTCCCTTGTCAATTGTATCTCTACGATGATAATCTCTCCAAGGCTGTTCTTTGCTTTTATGTCTACCCTGTTGAACTTATCATAGTAGTTTTCCTGATTACCCTCGCTTTCCAGTATTTCCACTATGTGTACTTCTTCGTTCAGAAGAACCGTTATCAGTCCTTCCAGAACAGCAAAGTTGGCTTTGTCTCTGAGCATTCGTTTTGCCGCCCAGTCAAATCTTACATATTTGTTATCTTCCAACATGTCAGTTCCTCCTATATGGTTATTTGTTGCAAATATAGTAAAAAAGTTTTAATCTGCAAAACATTAGTGATGGTGAAAAACAAATTGCTACGATTTTCATCATATTATCTCGTCGTTATATTCCATTTTCTTGCCTAACACCGTGCAAATTATCATCTGGATATCCTTGATGAAAGAGTAATGGCTTAGGTAATATAAGTTTATCCTTACCTTGTCTGGATAAATAACCTCATCATTGTATTGCTTCGGATTATCGACATTTGCGAGCAACTCCTCCTCGTTTCTGTATTTCAGGCTGGCTGGTCCAGTAATACCTGGCTTCAGTTTCAGGATATCCCTATCTTTACCATCAAGCTTGTCTGCATATCCAGGAACATCGGGACGTGGCCCGACAAAACTCATGTCACCAATCAGCACATTCCATAATTCCGGCAGTTCGTCCAGCTTGTATCTCCTCAACTTCTCACCAAGTGGAGTAATCCTGTTCTGCTCTTCTGCAGCAATGGAAGTGCCATCCTTTGATGACTTGTCTACGGTCTCCGCCTGCTTGCTGACCGTCATTGACCTGAACTTGTACACAGTAAACAGTCTCCCGTGTTGGCCTACTCTTTTCTGACAGAACAGTATTGGTCCAGGCATCTTGACTTTTATCAGTATGGCAACAATCAGCAGTACTGGACTAAGCATTATCAGTCCTAACAGAGCGAATAACTTGTCAAATATAATTTTTATTATCATCTTGTATAGCAGTTAACTGTCTTTTTATAACCCGCCTATAATTGTGGTTCACCAGGAAAACGAAGACGATGACGAAGATAAAGGGAGAAGAAAGGAGATAAGAGAAGACAAGAGAAGTTAAGAGGAGACAAGGGGAGATAAGAGGAGATAAATGACGTATGTTTAAGCATGACTTTTATTATTGTTATTTAACCTTTCGAAATACTCGAACCATTCGAACCATTCGAACCCTTCAAACTCCTCAAACCCTCGAACCTCTCGAACTCCTCAAGCCCCTAAAGTCTTAATATATATATATATATGAACAACCTGAGTTCGATGATTACGAAATGTTTTCACTCCTTTCGTCATTGGCCTTTGGAGATATAGGTTCGTCTATGATTTCGATAAAATATTCTCGTTTTTCAAAATCTTCATTTATTATTTTAATATTGCTTGCTTTTATGGCGCTTCTGTAAGATGCAATATTGTCCATGGAAATTGTTTCGTACAGTCTTAAACCGATGGAAAAACCTATCTCGTTAAGCAGTTTGTTCATGGCCGTGCCAAGGCCTTTGTTGCGATAGTCTATGTCTACCATTCTACCTCTAAATCCTTTGCCATGAAAGAATGAGCGAATGAAGAAGTAGCCTGCGATAGTAGGTTGCTTATCGTCGCATGGTCTTTCAGCGTCATCTTGAGTGCAGTCTATAAGAAAGAATGCAAGGAAAGCCTTGTTCTTTTGAAGACTCTGTATAGACTTATAGTCGAACCCATGAGGCTTGAAGAATGTGAATGCCTCAGCAGGTTGTTTTGCGAAGAAATTCACGATGTCCTCAGTAGAAACATCTTCCATTCTCATAATCTTGTATCCGTCAGGGATTGCACTGAAACGAAAGCGACTTACTGTTTCCCCATACCTTATGCTGAAGAGAATTGAATTAAATCTTTCAGTAAGGTCCCACAACCACGGGAATTTGTCCCTAATGACATGTGCTATCTTGTAACCTATTGCCATAACCGTTATTTATTTCTCCAGTATCATATCGTAGAAGTCCAATAGGCAACGTTTTACAAAGCCCTTGTCGAACCGTGATTCTATCATGGGTCGTGCATTAGCTGCAAGAGTCTCTCGTAAAGAACTGTTTTCGTAGATGCTTTTCATAGCAAGATACAGTGACTCCTCGTCACGTGGAGGAATAATGATGCCGTTATTGCCGTTCTCAATTATTTCTCGTGAGCCGTTTATGTCCGTCACAATACATGGCAGTCCCATGGCACCTGCTTCAAGTACGGTGTTGGGGAATCCCTCTCTGTAGCTTGGGAATACAAAGCAGTCACATGCCGCATACTGCGCAACCAAATCGTCACCCGATTTTGGGCCGGTTGTTATTATGGCATCGTGGCAGTCAATGAATTCTTGTGTGTCGTGCCGTATAGGGTCCAAGTTCCTCTCGTAGTTACCTGTCAGCACAAGTCTTGTATTGCGGTGCTCTTGGTTTAGTCTCACAAAAGCCTCAACAAGTTCGTTAATACCCTTGTCGCCGACTATTCTTCCAACAAACAGGAAAGTGAAGGCTTCTTTGTCCCTTATGTGTGATGCAAGTTCTGTTATCTCTTTCCTTTCGGAGAATCTCTCCATGTCAACGCCTCTAACATTGCCATATCCAAGCACCTTCATTGGTTTCTTGGTGATGTGGCTCTGAAGATCATTCTTTACGCCCTGTCCTTCAGGTATGATGTGAGTAGCGCAAGTGCATGTCAGCCAATCTGTAAACATAAGTATTTTCTTGCTTATACCACTTGCGGTTGGCCATACCAATCCTGTAAAAGTGTGAATGCGTAGAGGTACCCTTGTAATCCAGGAAGCCACCATACAGAGAAGTCCTGCTTTGGGCGTCATGGAATGAACGATTAAGGGCTTTTCTTTTGCAAAAACTCTAATTAGCTTTACTAAAGACATTAGATCTTTGACAGGCGACATCCTTCTGTACATGTCAACTATGGTGGTTTTAGCCCCTAACGACCTTATGTGTTCCAGTTCTGGCCCATCTGAAGAGACTGTTACTATTTCGAATCCCTTTTTTTGTAAGTCTGGTATCATGGATGCGAAAAAGTCCACCGACATGGATACTGTTACCGCTCTTATAATTTTTTTCTCTCTTTTCATACTTGTTACTTGAAACCCACATGGGACACCTCTGTTCCCGTTTCTTCCTATTTCGAGTTAATTATTCTGTAGTACACATTCTCGTATTCCCTTACCATCCTGCTCAGGTCAAATTCCATAGCCCTATTAAGGCAATTCCTGGCAGTCGTGTAATATAGCTCGTTGCTCTTGCCCAATGACATTATTATGTCTGCCAGTTCTTTGTAGTCCTCGTGCCTGAACATCATTCCATATCCTTTCGTTACTTCCCTTAGCCCGTTCACGTCAGAGGCAACAAACGGTTTCCCGGCGCTCATACCCTCTACATTGCTGAGGCTCAGTCCTTCCCAGTGTGATGACATTACGACAATGTCGGCAGCCTTGAGCACGTTCGGCACATCCGACCGAAGTCCAAGAAAACGGACACGTTCTTTTACTCCTGTTTCCTCAGCCAGTTTCCTTACCTCATTCTCTCTTACGCCGATGCCAGCGAACCATACCTCGTACTGTTCTTTGTCCAGGAGAGCCATTGCTTTTACGACGGTGTCTTGGTCTTTTGCCTCTCTAAACCCTGCCACCATAACTATCGCTTTCCTGTTGCCCTTCAGTCTTGTGAGTTCTTTGTCCGCTTCTGCTTTGTAGATGGCATTCACGTCTACGCCGTTATTTATTGTCGACACCTTATTATATATGTCAGAGTCTGGGCGTGTCCATTTGCCGCCCATGTATTCGCGCAGCTTGTCCTCCGCAATCTTGCTGATGCATACGGCATGGTCATAGCGCCCGTACATCCAGCTCTCTATCGGTGCATACCATTTCCAGTTGCGTTTCCTGTTCGACGTATTATGTTCTGTGGTGCACAGTCCAGGTCTCGAAATCATGCTCGCTATAGCCACAAACAGCTGGGGAGAAGAGTTGTGGGTATGTACCAGGTCATAATTCCTCATAAGCTTGGCAAGTTTCAGAATATGGAGAGGGTTGTAGACCGATGTGCCGAGGCTTATCACCTTGATTGCCTTTTCGCGTAGCTCCTTGGTGAATATGGTTTCTTCGCCGTCCAATACACAGACGTCTACGGTGTGCCCCAACTCTGTCATCGCTATCGCCATCTGGGTGACCAAGTGCTCAGCACCGCCGATATGTAGTGATGTGATAACTTGTAGTATTTTCATGATTTTTGATTCTGCTACCGAGGTATCTGATATTTCATTTTTAATTTATGTAAGTAAGGGAAGTTAAAGAAGCACTAAATAGCTGATTATTTAAGCTTTCATCTTTTATACTAATTTTATTGTACCATCGTGATTTATAAAAGGAGCGAAATGTGTGAAGATTGGAATATGTAATTTAAAAACGTAATTAGCTTACCTGTTCCCGTTTAAAACCTTTGTAATTCTTGGTATAATCATCATCATTATTCTGTGTACTAATATGCAGAAGAAGAATATTATGATAGGGTAAATAAAAAAAGCAATAATTGATAGCACTAATGAATTTGTTGTTATACTACTCCATATTATTTTATCAATTGGGATTTTTATAATTGTAGTTAAGATATTTGTGTTGTGTATACAATAGATGAAGAATACAGAACTTGAAATGGAAAAATGTGGCTTGATAATATTGTTGGTCATCAATAAGCAGATAATGTTATACAATGACATACCTAATGACAAATATGAAATATATGATATTATATGTATGTTGCATTTGTTTATTGTAGTGTAAGATAATACACTAAATAAGATTCCTGAAATTATATAATTATATTTTTTGAATTTTTGAGCTATTTCCAATAATGATTTGTTATGTATGCTGATGCATGCACCAATGGAAAAATACAGAATAGCGTCGTATGAAAAACCCGTTATGTTTGGCCAAACATTAAATACAGCACAGGATAACAAAAAGGTAAAAAAACTTTTTGGTGTTTTTAATAATAAGATATGTAATATTGGTGTAAGGACTATTACAACCATTAAGTCCCTAATGAACCATAATGGCATATTTTGTGGATATGATAAATTTCCGATTCCAGAGAATGCTCCTTCATGATGTACTCCAATATAAGATGGACTTACCCAAAAGATATCATATGCATTTGTGTAGGGTATCTCAAAAGGAATATTGCGAAAGAAATATATAGCTATTTCATACACAGGAATAGCTGCTATTATATTCCATAACAAATAAGGTATAAGTAATGTCCAAATTCTTTTTTTTAGTTTAGAATAGTAATCATGTTTTGTAAATGATGACAGTTTGGTCTCTGTTTTAAAAAAATAATATCCTGATAACAAGAAAAACATTGGTACTGCCATTCTTGCTAAAATATCAACAAATACGAATTTTAATAATGCATATGCTTCCGATGAAGGAATAGTGAAATTCCACTCATAAGCAGAATAATGGATAAATACAACCGATACACACAGGATAATCCTATAATTCATCACTGTGTATGATTCTAATTTCTTCATTTAGTTAATTCAAGTTCCGCAAGTTCCTTAACTTGCCAATTTCTCCCCGCTTATTTCAGGGAACGGATATTCATTACTAAGCTATTTGATGTTTTGCGTAACTCCTTATTAGTAACACTACTTTATATAGCGGTTTGCAATTGAAATACAATAGAGAGAGAAGTTTTAATCTTATGGGACGACAGTCTTTGTCTAAAGGCTTTCCGTTATATGTCGTTTGTTTCAAATATTTAATATATAGCTCCTTTTTCGGATGCTTGCAATTTCTCATCCATGGTCTACCGGCTACACCGGCAGTAAAATGAATATAGATAGGATTGTTCGTTCCATTCTGTAGCTCCTCTTTCGTATAAAAAGGGGTTTGTTTGAAATTGGAAAAAGGGAATATAAAGAAATTCGTGACCATGTTGTAATTTGGAGGAAGAATGTATTTTTTTTTGCATACAGCATTTATCAGACCTTGATCATGGTGATAAACATTCCCGTTGTGGCCAACAAGAAAATCTATAAACTTCTTCTCAATATTTTCTTCTCTCCATTTTTTTAAATTAATTGCCAGAAAACCTGCATTTATATATGTGTCAGACAAATATAGACCGATTGCTTTCTTTGCATATTTTTCCACATCATCCAAACATCCTGCAATATGGTAATTATTGATATCTGTATTCCATAACTGCCATAAGTTCCCCGTCACTATGGCATCTACATCCATGTAAATAACCTTGTCAATAGTATCAGGCAAAATAGAACCGACAAATAGTCTTGAATAAGAACTTATAGAAATGGTTTCAGGCGGTGTGACTTTTAGTAATGTTTTGATATTGCTGATGTCATATATGACTAATTCTCCTTTTGTATCAGGTATATGCTTTCTTATTTCAGAGATTGCTTTTTCTGATATTCCGTTTGACAAGAGGTGTATGGTTATGCTGTCAAAATCTTGGTTGTTGTCGAAAACGGATACGATTAGTACAGAGACTAATTTAGCATAGTTGGTGTCAGAAGCTAAAACAATATGTAGGCTGTTAGGGTCAAACATTTTGATTCTTTTTATTGGTTATATATAAATCTTTTATATGAAAAATTAAGCCGAAAGGCCAAAATATGTTATAATACCATTTAAGTTTTGGTATATCTTCCAATTTGACGGATGAATGATTTGGATTATAACAGAAACGGAAACGCCAATAGTTGATAGCATTTTTTATTTTGTAAATCATAGGTGTGTATTCTGTAATGAGCTCTTTATACGTCGTCATGCTTGCTACAGGACTATGCATCCTTATTTTGATAATATTGTCAGTCAATCCACCCTTGAGGTAATCCCGATTATAAATAACCTTGTTAAAGAATCTTACCATCCTGCCTTTAGTCAGTCTGTTCCATAATAAAACCTCTGGACAAAACTTCTCATCATTAATTTCTGGGAACAGACAACTTTTAAGATGTTCCACCTTGTATGCTTCAGCAAAATCTCCCTTGGTTTTAAGGTGATACATCATATCTATGGTTGAGGCGTCTGTTACATCGTTTACACCTTTACTTATTTGCTCCTTATCAGAGGTTTGTATTAAGCCGCCAACACCGACAAATTCAGGTCTGTCTTTAATATCATTGTAATATTTACTTAATGTCTCAATGCAGTTTGGTTGGATTGTATCATCAGAGTCAACTATGAAAAACAATTCCCCCTCTGCAACATTCACTCCCATGTTGATTGCCGTATGCTTGCCTCCGTTCGGCTTCTTGAAGTATCTGATAGGGAAGGAACCGTCATGCGAGCTGATTATCTCCGCAACAGCGCTATGAGTGTTGTCCGTGCTCCCGTCGTCTACGATTACCCATTCAAAGTCCTTGCTGCTTTGATTCTTGATGCTGTCGTATAGCGGAGCCAAGAACTCTGCCCTGTTGTATGTAGGTGTGAATATTGTTATCATTGTTTCTGTTTTCCCAGCTGATTCAGGATACCTCTGGTGAACCATTTTTATTTGTAGAATTTGTCTTTGTCGTAATTTTGGTCATATTCATATTTTTCATAGATGAAGTCACCTTCCCTGTGTCCGTTTGTGAAGAAGGTCTTGTAAGGATATAATTGTATTCCCCATGCCACAAGAATTCTAACGAACAGAAAGAAGCATACAACTATTAAGCCGACGTTATGTATGGCGGTCTTTTTGCATTTTGATGCAATGTAACTCAATGTTGCGAATAGTCCCATAAGATAATACCATCCCAAGCGTCCACCGTTCTCTGATTTGATGAAGAATAATAGAATTCCGCAGAAAGCCAGAGCCATATTCAGCAGCACAACCCTTTTAGGATCATTGGGGATAGTTCTGTATTTTGATAATATAAAGAACAGGAAGAAGCATGCCTCTATGAGGTAGGCTATACGGAAGCCGCTCGTGTCCTCAACATACCCTGCAACACGTTCGCCAGAGTCAGAAACATCTCCATATGCGGCAAACACAGCCGAAGGTAATGGAGTTACTCCAATCAGCAGGCACAATCCCATTATAGTAATGATTGTATTCGGAGTGAACTTCCTTACCGGTATGAAGTACATTGGAAAGAATATCAACGCCGAGTTATGGAATAGGAATGCCAGTGCCATTACACCTACAAATGGCCAAGGCCGTCTCTGTATGATATATTTAATGGATAACCATGCTATGCCCACCCCTAACATCTGCCTCAGGTAGGTGAATGTAAAGAAGAACATCAACGCCAAGAATAACATCACCCCAAACGGGTAGTTCTCCACATACTGCTTGAAAGACCTGTATAGCACGGTGTATATCATTACTGTTACGATAAAAATAAAGATATACCTGTTTTTTGTAATGATAGCTATCGCAACATTCAGGAAGTCATAGCCTATTTCCTTATCGTACAAGTGAAAGATAACACTTTGGAATATGTTGCCTCCGTTGTCTATGTTGTTTGTCACATCATTGAACAATTCCGCATATATATACCTGTCATATCCTCCAAGCATGTCGGAGATACCCACAAATATGGTAGAGCATACGAAATAGTAAAACAGGAAGTTTACATTCTTCTGCTTCGACTTTACAGTCGTTAAGTATGCGTATAAAGCAACTATATAGAATAGTAAGTATAGTATCATAAAAATATATTATTATGTTCAGGACATTATCTTCACAGAAGTAATTTACTATATAGTAATTCTTTCAAATGTCACATTCCCAATTTTTGCTGAATACTCGGAGAATGCAGATGGCCACATGCCTTTTGCTACAATATTGTATACCTTCGAGGCTTTGGATATAAGATGATAATCAAGAAACATCTTGATATTCTCACTGTCATTTGTTGCTCCTGCTGTGTCTATATGTTTAACCATACCCGGTATAACATATAAATTGGATATTTCTTTTGTAATATGATTGATGAAATTCATGCTGTCAGAGCAAATCATTATTCTCTTGTTTCCTTCTTGTTTGGCAATGCCCTTGACAACAGCAGATATCTTGTCTATCAGGTCTCTCTTTTCTGTTTCACCAAGCTCAGGATTAATGTCTGTTTCCACCTTGTCTCCCAATAAGTTTAGGAAACGTGTATGTATGGCCACATATTGTCCGTTTATCTCTTTATGGTACTTGTCAATATATTGTTGAAGATACGGTGTAGGCATGAACAACTCTCTATATAGGCTCCCCCAATCGTAGTTTGTTCCATACCTTCTGTTTATATCTGCTAATGAATTATACCCGTAGTAGAAATGTATCTCCCCTTTTCTGTCTCTTATCAAACGTTTCGTATTCTTTATCTCACCGTATGCTATTATCGGTCTGCTGTCAGGAAACGAATAGCATATATCCTTGTCTTCTATCTCCCAATTATAGTCTTTTGGCTGCAAATACTTATTAAGCCTAAATGGGTATTTGAAGCATATTCGAAAATCCCTTCTTGTTGCCTTTGCCAGTGCATATATGGTAATGATACCCTTTAGCCGGTCAAACATTCCCCCGTGTGGGATTTTTCCGTCAACCATAAATATATACCTGTTGGATACCTTCACTCCCTTAGACTTGTTGTTATAGAACTTTCTTGTCATTCTGGGCTCTCTTATGAATATGTCCAGAAGAATAACCATGTATCCCTTGAATGTGTTAATGATTTTATTTCTCATTTTTTATGTTGTTACACGCTCTTGTATTACACCTTTTTTATAGGTGTTCCAAGAAAAGCAAATGCCAAAAATTTGTTTCGTTTAAATAATAATGTTATTATTGTTGCAAATAGTATTGTTGATACGAAAATACATAAGATGGCCGTACCATATGGAATATATATACTTATTTTCCCGAACATCCAGCAATCTGTTTCTTGTCCCATAGATTTCATGTGTTTCGTCTCCATGCATCCCTTGTCCTAACTAATCCGTGTCATCCGTGTCATCTGTGGGCTTTATTCCTTCCACTTATTCTTGTCCCACGGATTTCACAGATTTCCACAGATTTCGTCACCTGGCATTCCTTGTCCTAACTAATCTGTGTCATCCGTGTCATCTGTGGACTATATTACCTCCAATTATTCTTGTTCCACGGATTCCACGGATTTCGTCTCTTGGCATCCTTTGTCCTACTTATCTGTGTCATCCGTGTCATCTGTGGGCCTAATTGCCTCCACTTATTCTTGTCCCACGGATTTCACAGATTTCCACAGATTTCGTCACCTGGCATTCCTTGTCCTAACTAATCCGTGTATCCGTGTCATCTGTGGGCTTTGTTATTCCGTCAAGTGATGAGTTTAAAAATAAGCTTAATCAGATGATTTTACGGAATATATTGTTATTGATGTTGTCACAATTGAAATTTACAAGTATACCTATGTGAATCTTAGATATTTTCATATATGTAAGCAATTGCAGATGGAATACATTCTTAACTTCTTGTACTGACTTTAGTTCAATAATTACTCTCTTTTCAACAAGAATGTCTATTCTGTAATCACATGGTAATCTTTTGCCTTGAAATATTACAGGCACAGATACCTGTTGTTCTACGTTTAGCCCCCGATTTTTTAAGGCAACTATTAATGCTTCTTCGTATATAGATTCAAGTAGGCCAGGGCCTAACTCGTTATATACGTCAAATATTGCTCCACGTATTCTGAATGTTATTTCGTTGTCTGTCATCAGTAATATAATTCTTGTTCCACGGATTCCACGCGTTTTGCCTCCGTGCATCCTTTTTCCTACTTATCTGTGTAATCTGTGTAATCTGTGGGCCTTATTACCTCCAATTATTCTTGTCCCACGGATTTCACAGATTTAGTCTCTTGGCATGCTTTTGTCCTAATTATCTGTGTAATCTGTGTCATCTGTGGGCCTTATTACCTCCAATTATTCTTGTCCCATAGATTTACAGCTTCCACAGATTTCGTCTCCATGCAACCCCTGGTTTGGTTATCTGGGCAATCTCATTCCCCTCTCATGCTCCCTCAGCACAGCTTCACGTCCCTTTCTCGCCATCTCCTCATATTTTTCTCTGTTGTCAACAATATCAGAGAGTATTCCTGGCATGTCTGCAGGACTGTCATACACCACGCACGACACGCCGTTCACCACTGCGATATTTTCCATGGCATACCATGAGCCGATGACCAACAATCCGTTGGCCAGCGCATCCAGCACCTTTCCCTTGGTTCCTGTGCCGATGCTGATTGGCGTAATCTGTATGTCGTGTTTGCGCACCTCTTCGATATAGTCTGGTGCAAACGCCACGTGGTTGACGGTCCATCCCGCTTCCTTCAGCGTTACAGCGTGCTGTTCCCAGCCACGGCCCAGGAAGGTGATGACGAAGTGCTCCTGCAACATCTCCCTGTTGTTGGCCGATACTAATGCCGCCACCATCTCGTCCGCATCCTGCTGCATGTAGTAGTTATACTGTCCGGCAACGAGCAGCCTTGTCCGGTCCTTATGGAATGATATTTCATGATCTGGGTCATGAACCTCGTAGTGTGGATGGCGGATAAACCTCGCCCTTATGCCTGGGTTCATGTCCCTCAGGAACTTGGCATCCTCCTCTCCAACCAGATGGTATGTAATGTTTGCCCTGTTTGCAAAGTCCCGTTCCATCCTTCTGAACTTCCTGTACATTATGGCGCACCGCCAGTATTTCTTCCAGTCGTTCATCACGAAGCGGCATCCCAGCATCCTGTGGTAGTATAGAGCCTCTGAGTCGGGCAGGGTATGTACCACCTCCGTGTCGGGGAACATCCTTGAAATCCTCGACAACTCCTCACCGTACACCCATATCATGTCCGGCTTCTTCGACCTTATCTCCGTTTCATAGTTCTTTGGCAACGTGATATAGTTGTGCAGCGGGTATTTCAGAAGCACCCTTACGAACAGCAGATGCAGCTTGAATATCCACTTGAACCATGCAGGCAGCGGCATAAGGTGTATCTTAACGTCCAGTTCCTTCTCTGCCACAGCAATCTGTTCTCTGCTGAGATTGTTGCAGTTGAACGAATACACCTCCACTTCCATGTCCTTTTCCCTTTTCACCATCAGGTGGTAGGGTAGGGCCGATGTGCCGCGCACATTCTCTTTATACGGTGTAAGTATCGAAATCAGTATTGTTTTCATTTATCGTTTATATATTGAAATTGTCCGCAAGCGGACTTGTATCATGAACACCATTCTTTTTAATTTCAACGTTCATATCCAAGCATTGAACATACATCCCTTAGCGTCCTTCGCGCCTTTGCTAGAGTTCTTTCTCGCAGATATTTATTTGCGTGATATATTTCTCGCCAAGCCGCAAAGAACGCAAAGGGGATATTCTGAAAATTCTTAGCGTCCTTCGCGCCTTTGCGAGAGTTCTTTCTCGCAGATATTGTTTTGCGTGATATATATTTCTCGCCAAGCCGCCAAGTTCGCAAGGAAATATTCTGAATGTATCTTAGCGCCCTTAACGCCTTTGCGAGATTTCTTTCTCGCAGATATTTTTTGCGTGATATATATTTCTCGCCAAGCCGCCAAGTTCGCAAGGAGATATTCTGAAAAATCTTAGCGTCCTTCGCGCCTTTGCGAGATTTCTTTCTCGCAGATATTTTTTTCGTGATATATATTTCTAGCCAAGCCGCAAATCTCGCAAGGAGATATTCCGAATGTATCTTAGCGCCCTTCGCGCCTTTGCTAGAGTTCTTTCTCGCAGATATTTATTTGCGTGATATATATTTCTCGCCAAGCCGCAAAGAACGCAAAGGGGATATTCTGAAAATTCTTAGCGTCCTTCGCGCCTTTGCGAGAGTTCTTTCTCGCAGATATTTTTTTCGTGATATATTTCTCGCCAAGCCGCAAAGAACGCAAAGGGGATATTCTGAAAATTCTTAGCGTCCTTCGCGCCTTTGCGAGATCATAACATTTCATGCGCGAGAACCATTACTTCTTGCGATATATATTTCTCGCCAAGCCGCCAAGGTTGCAAAGATTATGCTATAGGAAAATTCAGAAGCCTACAAATTATTAACGATTCTACGTATGTTGCCATCCTTTAGCCGAACACAGTTAAAATTGACGAGCAAACCAAGTTTCATACCCGTCAAGCGTAGATACGTTAGGGTTTGCTTAAAATGAATATCCTTCAACTCCTGAACAGACTTCAACTCCAGTATAACTTTATTGCAGACAACAATATCCGCACGTAAATCCGTACCAAAATCAAGACCGTCATAATGTATTGGAATATTTAATTCTGATACTGCTTCAAGACCTCTCTTCTTTAACTCGTAGAGCAATACTTTCTGATAGATACTCTCAAGCAGGCCTGGACCAAGTCTTTTATATACCTCATATATTGCATCCACACAGACGCTCGCAATTTCATTCTCTGTCATAGCCAAAATATTATCGTCAAGTGTTTATCCTATCACGATAACTCCATCTTACGCTGCGATAATCTCTCGCAGGATTCTTTTCTCGCTGATATTTTATGCGTGATATATATTTCTCGCCAAGCCGCCAATCTCGCAAAGTGTATATTCCGATTTAACTTAGCGTCCTTAGCGCCTTTGCGAGATTTCTTTTTCGCAGATATTTATTTTGCGTGATATATATTTCTCGCCAAGCCGCCAAGAGCGCAAAGTGTATATTCCGATTTAACTTAGCGTCCTTAGCGCCTTTGCGAGATCATAACACTTCATGCGCGAGAAAACCGTTCCTTCTTGCGAGATATATTTCTCGCCAAGCCGCCAAGGTCGCAAAGGAGATTTATCGTTTATGTCTTGAGATTATCCTATGAGAACTCTGCTTCTTTTATATGCTTCAATGCTAATCTGATAGCCTTATCGGAATTAAAGAGCTTGTCCTTACGATTACTCCATTGCATGAGATCCTTACTGATTATCTTCTGCTGATCATCTTCAGACAGGCTTTTTGTCATCCTTGGATCGCAGTCCATTAAATATGAGGTTGTTGCAAGCAATTCTAAAAGATAATTAGAATAATAACCTCTTAGGAATTCCATTGTTTTCTGCGCTATCTCCAAATATTTTAAATTTTCTTTCTGTAACAGATAATTGTTAGCGATAGTCGCAGCATCGTCTGTCATTGTTATTTCGTCGAATGGACGATTCGACATGGCATCCATTCCCATAATGTAACTGCCGTTGAGATAATGGAGTACATAACGCACTTTACCCGAATAAGGTCCGTAGTAAGCTTTGCTAAATTTTAAATGAAACTGGTCTTGAGCTCCAAATTTCTGTAAGAAATAAGCTATTTTTTCAGCTGCAAATTCTGAAGGATTCTCCTGCTCGGTAGTCATATCCGCCATTACAAGCAAAAGCATAGCTCTAGCTGGCGTAAGCTTAACCCGTTCCTTCTTCATTCTCTCTTGGATAACTATAGACGGTTCGTAAATCTCAATTTCGCAATCCAAATCCTTTAAGGCGTCAATGATCATAGGCTTTACAATTTCCCAGTTCAATCCTCCATTACTGCTGCCGAGTGGTGGGATGGCAATTGATTTGATATTGAGCTCGATAATCTGTGACCTAAGGTTCTTGAGCCCGTCCTTTATGTATTCGTACTTGGACGGAAAACGCCAGTGCTTCTTTGTCGGAAAATTGATAATTGTACGCAACTCCCCTGACATTTCCCTTTCTTTGGTAATGAACATAGTTCCTACCTCAACATCTCCCCGTTTACATGCATCTCTGTATAAACGGTAGTTGTTAGGATATCGCTCTTTGAATTGAAGCGCAATACCCTTACCCATCACCCCCTGTGTGTTGACAGTGTTTACTAGAGCAGAAACTTCGCTGTCGAATATATTTCCTGTTATGTATTTAATCATGATGGATAGGCTAACATTAGAAATAAAAATTTTGTTTTACTAAAATCTTCTTTTCCTCAACACCGTAATTAATCAACGTTGATTTTGCTTGATTATTGTACACTACAAACCACTTTATATATTCGGGGTTTATATTGTCCTTAAGTAACAACTCAGCAGATTTCTTCCGCTTGGTTTCTCCCGTATTGTCATATTGAGGTCCCCAATTATGTTCAAAGACATCTTCCCGACGTACAAGTTGGCTAATATCTCCTAAACGACTATTATGATAAAATGTTGTCATGACATTCTTTGCATGACCGTCAGTGAAAAATCCTTCTAATCTCTTATCGATAACATCTTGGAGAGATATTATGCAATATACAATCTCTTCCGGATTCCTTCTTTTGACATTGTTGAAACCATGTTGAATCTCGTACAACATTGGCGTTCTGGGACCAAAATAGAATGGAATATAATCGCCTAAATAATAGTCCGTGTTTGGTATTTTCCATTCTGACCTTGATACAATCAAGCTGCTATCTCCTATGGGTATATAATCCTTATTGGCCTGTTCTGAGCCTCGATGAGTTATACCATGCACTAAGATATGAGGTATATTCTTAATATGTACCATTCGCATAGCTACTGTAATAGATATCGGTTTCTGTGTCATGAAGTCTAATTATTACTATCTCATCTTTCAACTGACATCGTTGATTTTTATCTTTCTCCGAACAACAAATGCATGTTTAATGCTGGACAGTGCACGTTAAAACCTGAAACTCTTTATTTTCAACGTATATATCCAAGCATTGATTGCACATTCCTTTGCGTTCTTTGCGCCTTTGCGAGATCATAATATTTCATGCGCGAGAACCATTACTTCTTGCGTGATATATTTCTCGCCAAGCCGCCAAGGTTGCAAGGAGATATTCCGAATTTATCTTAG
>SAMEA3663023__coassemble_657_pt1 | contig 56066 bp, 36 predicted proteins | sample SAMEA3663023__metabat2_low_PE_013 | metagenome-assembled genome bin SAMEA3663023 (sample SAMEA3663023) | pig gut metagenome | biome: pig gut; feature: pig-associated habitat; material: faeces | place: France | collected 2012
AGCGGCAATGAAGGTAACAAATACAGACCACACTGCTATAAATGGTAATCACTCGGAATGTCGGATGAACCCTTTATTTTGAAAATTCACATTCAAGATTTATTCTTCTTTCTCTTCGCCATCTTCTAACTCTTTATTAGGCCTCTGCTCTTCAAATCAGTTTTATAGCTCTTGCCATCACTTGAGCGTAATTTCAGTTGGTTACAATTTGTAACCGACTTATTCCCCTCTTTCTTCAGTCTATGTTTCAGCACTTTCCAATAGTTGCGGGCGTGCTCGATATCTGGTTGATCTGTCAACACACCAACCACCTCAACAATAGAGAAGTACCACTTCTCTTCCTTATCGTCCCATACGGTACGAATCTTTCTGTCTTCAAACAGTTTTGGCACTTCGTGTTTTGTCATATTGATTTCAATTTATTCCTTATTATTAATTCGATTCAGCAAATCCTCCAGCCATGTCTGGTCTTCCGCATCCGCTTCTTCTGCATAATTCACTCCACCCGACAGATACTGTGTATTGCCTCAAGGCGCATTGTGGGGTAAGGGGAAGGTGTGCCCAAATCGGACAAAATTCACTCTCATACTATCATGATGCATAGTGTTCAAGCTCTTTACTGCCATAGAGATTGTCATTGAGATTGCTTGCGGATTTTAGGATAATTAGACTGCTATTTGAGAGTGGTAAACAAGTATTAACAATAAACTGTCCGACTTTTTGAAGTGGACTCATAATTTGAATATCTGAATAAATTCGCCTGAAATACTGGAATTTAGTGACTATGTTCCTATTTTCAACTATTTTGCCCGAGGCATGTTCCTAATTTCAAGTTGCAAATTGCTTCAAAATTGTAACTTTGCCGTGTTAAGTGATCGTTAAAAAATAACTTGGTACAATTCATATGTCATCAGTTGCATTTGACAAGATAGTTCCATTTGGGCAGAATTTCGTCCTTGACGATATGCCTGTCACACTCACTCTCAAAGAGCGGGTTGCGTTCTTTCTTTGTCTCATAAATGTTTCTGTTGATAGTCGTAAATACAGTGAGTCCCGTCTTGGCAGTTGTCTTGGCAGCCATATCGCTAGCCTCCTCGATGGTGTTGAAGACGGCTCCACTCCATACTCTGGAAATCTGCGAGAAGAGCATGTGCTCTATGGGATTCCACTTGGAGCAGTAAGGCGAATAGTGGGCAATCCTAATGTCGAGACCCAGTCTTTTGGCTGTTTCCATGAGGCACCACTTGAACTGCCAGCTTCTGGCATTGTTGGAACCTCCTCCGTCACAAAGGATACAGATACACTTTGCACTTGGATATACATACCGGAGGTGTTTCTCCCACTGTTCCACCAGACAATCGCAGGCAAACTCCGCAGTATCGTGACTCACTCCAAAGGTCATATAGCCGGTATTCCTCATGACATCGTAGATGCCGTGCGGCACCATCTTGCCGTTGGAGAACGTGGAATAGTCATGGTCGTTCACCTTGACGGGTTCAGTGCAGTAGGCTGTTCCGTTGTCACGTCTGAACGGGCCAAGGATTTCCTTTTTCTTCGTGTCCATGCTGAATATGGGATGCTTGGAGAGCGTAATCTTCCTTCCACCTCCCTGTTTGCGGACTCTGCCCTCTTCGAGGTGCTCTCCTGCCTGAAGCTCATGACGACCTCTGTAGACGGTATTACGGGACATATCAAGGGCATTGCAGACAAGGTTGACACCATGCCTGCCAAGCCTTTCTGCTATGATAGCGACGAACTGTCTCGCCTGTCTCTCGTTTGCGTCTCTGAGGTACTCCATTTCTTTATCCGTTACTATATCTGCTGGATTATTCGTGACCTGCATAACTACTTGGAATTCAGTTATAAAGGTACGAATTTTCAGCAGATTTAAGAATATAGAACGTTAATAATCAATAAGTTATAAACTAAATGCATATAGAATATGATAGATGTTTTAAAGACCAAATTTTGTGTATCACATACCGCATCAACTGAGCGGAAATTGTACCAAGTTATTTTTTTTACTATTACTAACAATATTTCACGGATGTCAATTAAAAAAGCCTTAAAATACAATAAGTTTTTCTGCTTAATCAAGAACCGTCTGCCTATTCTGATGGTGCTTGCAGATATGTTGATATCCGCAGGAATTAGCACCGCAACAGCCCAGTCGGAAATCCAGTGGCTGAAAGGGCGCGAACACAATTTCGGGAATGTTTTGGAAACAGACAGCATGGTAAACCACCGGTTTGTAATGCGCAACGGCGGCAAAGAACCATTCTCAATAGTGAGTGCAGCACCTCGCTGCCGATGCACCGAGGCAAAGTTCGCTCCAAAGGTGTTAGCGCCGGGCGACACAACGTCGGTGCTCGTTACATTCTATCCGCGCAACCGCTCAGGAACTTTCATTCAGCGCGTGGCGGTAATTACAACCTCTCGCTCACGCATCAGCTATCTGTTTGTGAAGGGCAATGTTGTTTCCGATGCAAATGGCGCTGAAACACTGCAATCTAATCCGTAGAAAAAATTTACAAATAATTGTAAACAATAAGGTCAAAATAATCTTTTATAAACGAACTATTATGAAAAGAATACTACTTCTTTTTGCCTTTACATTCATGGTAATAGGGCAAACACTCTCAGCGAGAGAATGGACGGTTTCGTCGGTAAGCTCCTCTAACGAGGCGGTTTTCTATGTGACTCTACAGGACAAAGGCGGAACAAATGTTAATCCTTTAGCCAATGATTTTCAATTGGGAGCCTTTGTTGACGGAGTATGCCGTGGTTTGGGAACAGCCCAGTATACTACAGGGACTACTACATCATCGTGCGTATTCGTTTTCCGTATCCCCGTAACTTCAGCCGATGCCGACAAGACGGTCGACTTTGCGCTCTTGGTTGGCGGCAACACTGAGTATACTCTCAGCGAAGCCAGCGGAAGCAACCCCATCACACTCACCGGCGGCGACCAGACTGTGGGTTATCCTTCGGGTAGCCACAAGCTGCTTTTCACAGCTCCAACAAATGTGAAAGCTGCTGGCGATGGTGTAATCGAGATGGATGTGTATAACACCGTTACTCTCTCAGATGTGCTCGTGTTTGAGCCGGAAGGCGCCAATGTCCCCGACAACTATGATGTAAGTGTGGGCAATTATATTGAAAACATGAAGGTGGAGAACGGGGTGCTGACAGCATTGAAACCCAATCAACCCGCCGAGTTCTACCAGAATATTTCTGTTTCGTTCAGCACCAATGCTACTAATAATTATGTGTATGCAGATATACCGGTTACAATTAGCAACCCGATTGCAGCTATTACACTTAAAGATGGCAGCACCAACACTCTGACGGTGCCTCTGAACGATAGCGAAACCACTTCAAAACTTGCTACTCTTATCAATGTGACAGGTAAATATGCCGAAGCCGATTATACAGGTCAGGTGATTTGGTCTCTGAAGAGCGGCGATGAAACCGGCATTGAATTGGCAGAAGGTGGCACACAAGTAACACCCGTCAAAGTAGGTGAATACGTGTTAACCGCCAATAACGAAGCTGGCACTCTCACTGGCGTTGACATTACGTTGACCGTAATCCAACTAGCTACCAGTTTGTCTGCTTTATATCCTAACGGTATTACGGTGATTCAAGGCTCTCAAATGAATGATTACCTTGAACATCTCTATCGCATTGAGCCTGCCGATGCAACTCACGACAAATCAACTGTTACATATACTTTTAGCGGCACTACTGACGATGGCAGCGAAATTTTTAGCACACTTGATTATACAGGTATTGGCTTGGTGACCACCGCAGCCAATATAGGTTCCGGCACAATCACTGTTAAGCACCCTGATATAGAAGAATCATTGTCAATTCCTGTGAATGTAATTAAGGGCGTTCCCGGACCTAAGGAAGGCGTGCTTGAGCCTTTGTCAATCAGTGTTCCAAAAGAACAATTGGATAATTTGGATATTACTGACGACCTTAAAAAGCACGTAAGTGTGTATTCAAAACTACAATGGGACTGGAGCGAGTTCACATGGGAATCGTCGGTTACTACAGTGGTTAAGCCAGCTGAGACAGCTGCCGGATTTATTGCTGCCGGTTACGGCATGACCACTATATCTGGTTCAAAGACGGTCACCGCTTGCGGATTCGATGCCGAAGGCAACTTCGTAGCCGAGTTGGAACAAACCGGCAACATCATGTTTGATGTGACAATCGTGCAAGGTCTTTCAGGCATTAGCATCGAAGGCTTCACAATCGGTTGCGAGGACAAGGACCAAATACTTACAGTAACAACCGACCCGGCTGGCATTATTCTCGAAGATGCCGAGATTTCGTTCGGCATTCCGTCGCTTGCTGACCAGACCCCAATCTTAAGCCTTGAACGTGTTGAGGGCACTAACACTTGGAAGGTTACTCCTGATTATCCGGGTTCGGGCGCTTTGACTGTAAACTATGGCGATTTCAACGACGAAGCAACCGTGACTATCTCGCAACACCTGAACCTTGCTGAAGGCTGGTCGTGGATTTCAACCTATGCAGGTGAAATATCACTCAGTGCCGATAATGCCAATAATGTATTGGAAGCCCGTTCGCAAACAGCCCTTACTTACAACGACCCCGTATATGGCTTCTTCGGCGACCTCAATACTTTGGATGGCACTTCGGCTTATAAAGTTAAGGTGAAAGAGGGTGTGACATTCGATTATACTGCCGATAATGCTCGTTTGTATAGCAATGACGTTACCACCGTTACCTTGCAGCCGGGATGGAACTGGGTAAACAACCCATGTGCAAAGAACCATTCGTTTGATGAAATCTTTAGTAAAGCAGAACTTCCCGAAAACAGTAGCGTAGTTGCACTCACTGGTTTCATGGCATACGCAGAAGGTCAATGGAGCGGTTCATTAGAATCGATTAATGCCGGCGAGGGTTATCTGATTTATAATCCGGGCACTGAAAACATTTCGTTTAACATACAGCCCGACAGATTTATGTCGGAGTTCGTAGCCTCGAATGAAGCTGAAACAACTCAGTCGCGCACACTGATGGCAAATGCAAGAGCCAACAGAACTGAACTCACCTACAATCCACGTCGCTTTGCCGATAACATGTCGATTATTGCAAGTCTGCCCGAGGGCATTGATTCGGAATGCTACACAGTGGTTCCATTCGTAGGCGAAGAATGTCGCGGAGAGAGCAAGCTTGTCGACGGCCGTTACTTCATCACTGTGCACGGACAGAAAGGCGAGCAGGTTTCGTTCCGCATATTCGACAACCAGACAGGCGAATATGAAAATTCGCCCGTTGAGATGCCATTCAGCATGATGGAAGGTTCTATTAAGGCTCCGGTAGTATTGGGCACATCCACCACCGGCATCGAAAGTATCACTATCGACCAAAACAATCACGACGGCAGCGACCCTGTAATATACGATATGCAAGGACGCCGCGTAAGCAAGGATGCTCGTGGTCTGTTGATTATCAATGGCGAGAAGGTATTTGTGAATTAATTCTATAATCATCTATATCACACCATGGCGCCCGCTCAATCGAGGTGCGGCGCTATGGTGTTTCTTTCATCAAAAACAAAAGACTGAATACAAAAAATATATACTCCTTAAAAACCTCTCCATCGACACACTGAACAATTGGTTCAGCAACTACCGCTTTTTTTAAGCCCCAAATTCAGAAAATTCGCCTTTGGCAAAACAACATATATATCCAAACATCACAATGCGAAAAAGCAATCCACATAGTGTCACCTCGTATCTGAAGCGCATTGTCGCCACAGTCTTTATTGTGGCATTATGCGGAACGGCTACCATCTATGCACAGGACATTTCACAAATAGGCAAGAGTGACCCACTGATTATTTCGGGTTCGATAGGAACCAACAACACCTATTATCATTCCTCGATGGGGTCGGGCTATGCTTCGCCTCTGAGCAATAGCTTTTTTGCCAATATGAACATTAATATCCACGGATTTTCGTTTCCGTTTGCTGTTTATTACTCAAACAACAACACGAGTTTCAGCTATCCTCAAATTTCATTCAACATATCGCCTAGCTATAAATATTTCAAGGCGCATTTGGGCAGGTCGACAATGCCATTCAATTCCTACATCCTTAATATGTCGTTCAACGGTGTGGGATTGGAGTATAATGGTCCCAAGTTCCGTACGTCAGCCTTCTACGGCATATTGCGCAAGGCAATCAACGACAATCCCGAGGACCCTAATCCGCGCAATCCGCAATATGAACGCGTAGGCTGGGGCTTCAGTGTCGGTTACGGTAAGGGCGGTAATACCATTGACATCTACCTGTTGCGTGCATACGACCGTCCGAACACCATCGACGAATATTGGCAGCGCGATAATCGTCCGCAAGAGAACCTGTTGGTGGGCATCAAGGGACGAGTGAGCCTAAAGAAGTTTTTGTCGCTCACGGTCAACGGCGCCACATCGGCTTTCACTGCCGACCGCGAATCGCCTAAAGTGGAGGTGGGCGAAGCCACCCGCTTCGATAAGATATTTGATGCACGTTACACCTCACGCATACGATTCGCCGGCGATGCGTCGCTGGGATTTTCGTTCCCTTTTGTTAACGGTTCAATATCCTATAAGATTATACAGCCCGATTACGTGTCGCTGGGCACTTATTACACATCAAACAACTATCAGAGCCTGGGCGCGTCGCTGAGCACCATGCTTTTTAGGCGAATAAGTTTGTCGGGCAATTTCTCGATGCAGAACGACAATTTGTCGAAAAAACAACTTTACACAAACAACGGATACGTCTACTCGGCAATGGCATCGTATAACCACACCTGCGGGTTTAGCATCTCCGGAATGTTTAATGGCTATCTGCAACGTCAGGACGATGGAGCCGCAGTGGTGAACGACACAACTCGCGTAAATCGCGAACTGCGCTCCGTGACAATCATGCCATCATATTCGCATTCCGGCGAGAACTTCGACCATTCGGTGTCGTTGTCGGCAAACTACACCGAAAACATCGACCACAACCGGTTTAACATCGGAATGAGCGATGTGCAGACGCTGGCACTCGGAGCATCGTATAATCTTGGTGTCAAGCCATGGGAGATGGATTTCGGGTTGTCGTCAAGCATGCAACAGTCAAAAGGATTCAATTCAAAATACACATCGGTTGTCACATCGCTGTCCACCGGGCGCGGATTCCTGAAAGACAAGAATCTGAACATGTCGGCAAGCGTGTCGTTGTGCTACAATCATGTGCAGTACACATCAAAGAGCCTGTCGATGGCGCTCGACCTGAATGCGTCATATTCGCTAAAGCAAGCCCACATATTCAGCGCGTCGGCATCGTTCAGCAAATATGGCGATGTCAATCCCACGCAGACGCGCTCAAGCCTCGACGCAACCGACATACGCTTGTCGCTAAACTATGTATATACTTTCCAACTTCTTCATCTCAAGAAGAAAGCCAAGAAATAAATAAACTGAGATTCACTGAAAAACTATTCCAGATAAAAAAGACAACATTATGATGAAGTCAATCAAATATATTTCAATCGTTATAGCAGCCTTTTTGACAGTGTTGTCGACAAGGGCACAAGAGGTATCGGTCAATGTCAACCCCATGAGGCAGATATTGCCGCCTCATGTAGCGTATTATTTGAGTAATCCAGGGCAATATTTCAGTATCTCTGTTCAAAACAACACTCAAGAGCAACAGAACATTTATTTCGGTGTGCGACTCACACAGTTGTCAAGTTCCGACAACTTTGAAATATATGTTCCCGGCACGCCGTATATCCCCAAGGCTCCGATGGTTCTCAATCCGGGTCAGATGAAGGCGTTGAACGCAGTGGAGATGCGCACATTGTTCAATCATGTGCCGTTCAACACCATCTCGATGCCGCAGTCGATGTTTGACAATGCTTTGAGCAACTCATTTGGCTTGCTTCCCGAGGGAACATATGAACTCACGCTGCACATCTATCGCTGGGACCCCTTGACTTCGTCTCCGCAAATCATTAATAACCCTACGCTGAGCAAGTGCACCTTCCAAGTGTGCTACAATGCTTCGGCACCAATGTGGGTTAATCCGTTCACTCACAGCGGCATGAACGCAGGCTATGGTGCACTGGTGTATACGGTTTCGGCACAATCGCCTATGTTTCAGTGGATGGCTCCGGTGGTCAACTGCAATCCACAGGCGCGCAGCTATACCTACGACTTCAAGGTGATTGAAGCTCCGGCAGGTATGGACCCAAACTACCTGATGGAGTATGGCCCTACATTTTATGAGGTAAAGGGCTTGACTTCGCCTCAGTGCGTCTTGCCAATTAACGTGACAAAATACTTCTGCGAGGGAACAACCTACGCAGCACAGGTTACGGTTCATTCCAACGCCACTCAGGAGGGTAGTCTCGATTTTATTAAGCTTGAAAACGGCGGCAAAAGCGAGATTCGCCTTTTTCAAATGACCGACTTCTATGAAGGTGACGTAATAAAAACGCATTATTCAGCTCCGACAATCGTGAAGCCGGAGCCTATAGGCGCTCTCAACAAATTGTCGATGATTTCGCCTCTCGACCCCACTGTGCGCTGGGAAGCGCCTGTGCGCTCGGGCGACGTGTCGAAAAGAGTGAATTTCAAGTACAATGTGCGCATCGTAGATTTCCTGAACAACTACGACATGACCGAGGAAGGTATGCGTGCCGCCCTCCGGGAAAGCGAAGCCATTGTTGGAGCTTATGCATTAACGGGCTCGGAATTCAGCATCCCCGACAAAGATATCAAGAAGTTTGAGAACGGAAAGGCTTATCTGCTTGAGGTTGTGGCGTGTCCCGACACCGCAGCCTACGCCTGGAAGCGTTTTGAATTTGAAGACGAGGGACATTCGAAACCGTTATTGTTCACTGTGTCGAAATCGATTGTCCGACCACCTCAATTCACCTCTCCAAAACCTGTCACCGAAATCGACGGTGAGATTGGCGACAAGGTTGAGACTCTCTATATGGAGTCGCCTGCAATAACGTGGTCGCCATATTCGGTTGACGAAGGCAGGATGCCCGAAGGCGTGCGTGTAACCTACAACGTGAAGATTGTGGCACCCACTGCCGAATATCCTCATACGCTGAAAGGTATGCAGGACGCTCTCGACGAACTTGAGCCTGAGCATTACTGGGGCAATATGTCGGAGACGAGTTGCAATGTTCCAAGCAGGCTGTTTAAAGAAGGCGACTACAACCAGGTGTATATCATGCAGGTTGAAATGAAGCTTGTAGGCCCGCAGGACGAGCTGGAAAAGGTGCTGCTCAGCAACGGCGGCAAATCGAAACCCGCCCTTGTGCGCCTGTCGACAGGCGGCCGCCCAACCACCTATTCCACTCCTGCCTTCCTCGAGCCTAAGCCTCAAACACAGCTGGTGAAGAGCCGAGCCGAACTGGTGGAGTTGCAGTATCCAATGATTCGTTGGGAAGCCCCGTCGATGAGCGGCAAGACTGACAAGGCTGTCGACTTCTCCTACGACCTCAAGATAGTGCAACCAAACGAGGACTACGAGAATACCATTGAGGACGTGCAACGAGCCGTGGAGGAACTTCCTGCCGTTTACGAGCGCAAAGGCATCGCCGGCACCCGATTTGTGCTGCCTCATGAAGTTGTCGACGAAATCGACACCACACGCATCTATGTGATGCGCGTGTATGCCCGCCCCGACACTACGGTTGTTGGCAAGAACTACGTCTACGACAACAACGGACGTTCGGTGCCGTCGGTGGTTGCTTTCACCAACTCCGGCTCGATGGGCCGCATTGAATATTCCGACACTCTCAACAATTTCGAGAATCCGCGTCTGGTGGACCCCGCGTTCCTCGACGAGGAAGGCTGCCGCAAGAAGTTCATCAATTCCGACATCGCAGTGAGCTGGCGCCGCCCGGTTTATTTCGGTGGCTTCGGCGCCATCGATGCCGATTCGGTGAAATTTGCCTACGATGTGGAATTCTACGCTGCCGATGGCTACTGCTCGCGCAGTGAAATGCTCGAAAAAGAGCCGGTGCACAAGATCGGCAACATAACCGAGCTGAACGACACCATTCATTGGGATGACATAAAGGATAAGGTGGTTACCAACTCCTATTGTATGATTCGCGTTGTGCCACACGCAACGAATGATACAACCACCGTATTCAAAAACGACTCTATAAATGTAGTCACCTTTGCACTTGCCGACGTCATCAGTCGCGATTACTACAACTGCCAGAGCCGAGTGAAGTTCACTAACAAGCAGCTCACCACAAGAAAGGCTGCCGACTTGAAAGGCACAACCGTTAAAATCGGCGAATACGACCTCGTTCTCGACGGAGTGCTCGAGGACAAGGCTCCGGGTGTATTCAAAGGCAAAGGTCATGTGCCATGGTCGCCTATTGGCATCGACTGGAAACTTGAAGTTCAGTTCGATTCGCTCGTTGTAAACACCGACAATCGAGTGATTGCCGGCCTCGTGGAGACTTGGGGCGGACCGAACAACAAGATGACATCAACTGAGGTTGTCGACAAGCTATTCTCCGATTGGGGTATCGACAACCTTATCGGCGATGCCAACATCCCATACGCCGAACAACTTCAGGGCGAGGCTGACAAACGCGTCAAGGGTCTGGCTGAAAGCCTTCACATTGGCGAATATTACTCCGAGGTAACCCAAAGTTTGGCAAAGGCTGAAAACTTCTTGACCGGTGGTCCTATCGGCTTCCCGTTGCAAATTCCCGAGAAATACAATCCTTCGCCGGTGAATATGCAAATCACCAAGATGAAGTTCACCCCGGAATATGCCACAATGGACCTCATTGGCACATTCGTTATTGGTGATACCAAAGTAACCGAAAACGAGATTTTGGTGTTCGGTGCCCCACGCCTTTGCATCAGCCCCGAAAGCCTGATTCCCGAAGGCGGCACCGTGGCGTTGCTCAAAGACTTCACCGTGAAGGACCCCAAGAGCGATTTCGACTTCACATTCAAGGCACCTTCCGACATCGTGGAGCCGCAGGATGGCTGCTTCGTGATATGGAGCGGTGGCGAGTTTGCCGCTCTCAGCGCCGACTTTGAGATGACATTGCCAAACCTCAAGAAGGTAGTGGAAGGCAAGGTATCGGAAGAGAACCCGAAACTGCGACTGCAAGCCAAAATAAAGAACTGGGACGACTGGACAGCAAAAGGCCACCTCGACACGTTTGAGGCTGAAGGTGCTCCAGGCTTCACGTTTGGCGACACTGACGTAATAATCGACTATTCGAAAACCGAAAATCATCCGCAATGCGGCTCGTCGGTATTCCCTGAAGACTACAAATGGACAGAAATTGGTTTGGAAGGAAACACTATCAACGCTTGGATGGGTATGTATATCCCAAGCATTGAAATGTCGCTTCCCGAATCAATGTCAATCAACGGCAAGGACCGCATCAAGATGTCGATTACTGATATGATTGTCGACAAATCCGGTATAACCATGAATGCCGGGTTTGAGGATTTGGTAAACTACAGGGCTGGTGACAACGGCACCATTGGCGGGTTTGCCTTCTCGATGGACCACATATATGTGAAAGTACAGCAGAACGACTTCCGCAAGTTTGCCTTCGATGGCAAGCTCGAGATTCCGCTGTTCAAGGGCGAAATGCTTTACGACTGTAATATAGCCCCGCTCAGCGTTCTGGACAACGACAAGAAAAAGAAAGGTTTTGCTTACGTATTCCGCACCCGTCAGATTGAGGACCTCAATTTCGACTTTATGCTCGGCGAACTCACGCCCGAAAATGCACTTACCTACTTCCTCGTGGAAGCCTACGACAAATATAATGGCGACATCAAGGAAGAAACCGTCACCAACGTAGAGCTGTGTGTTGGCGGCACGGTTGACATCGTAGGCGCAGATAAGATAAACAGCGTCCTCAAAAAACTCCCATTCGACCTGCACATGCCCGGCATCAAGTTCTGCCGCATGCGTCTGGCAAACAACGAGAATTGGAATACAAAATATGACGAGCTGAAGCTTCAGGGAAAGCGCCGCGAGAAGGAAAACGAAATGTCTGCCCACTGGTGGAATACCGATACAACCTATGTCTTTGGCGACAAGAACAAGATTTATCTAAGCTGGGGCCGTTGGGGTTATGCTTCTCCCGAGAAAAAAATCGGTCCGTTCACCTTCACCCTCACCGACTATGCACTGAAGGTTGAGAAGGGCAGCGGCACAAGCGCACTTGTTTCGGCTGTATTCGGTGGCGACATCACCCTCGATGCCGGTTTGGAAATCAAGGGTGGAACCACTATTGAAATACAATCGGAAATCTCCGGACTTGACGACATCAGCAATGCATCAATCGCTTTCAAGGACGTTAAATTCAATCAAATACGTCTTGGAGTCAAGACCAACCAGCTCGAAATCAGCGGTACTCTCGACATCGTTGATACCGAAACGCGTAGCGGATACGGCGGAAAGCTTAAAATCGACCTTGTGGACCTGCTGCACCTCAATGGCGAAGGAGGCTTCTACGAGGAGAAGAGTAGCGAAGGCTCGTTCTCGTGGGGATACTTCGTGCTCTCCAGCAAAAAGATGGAATTTACGCCGGTTACACTATATGATGTGGTGGGAGGTTTCTACCTGAATGCCCGCCGCAAAAACACCGAAAGCAAAGACGACTACTCGGCTGAACCCCTCAAGGGATGCAACGGCGTGGTGCTTGGCTTGGGCGTGAAGATGGGTGATGGCTCCACTTTCGACGGCTACTTCGGGTCTACGGTGCTCATCTACAATGGCAAGCTTGCCACATTTAAGTTTACCGGCGACGTGAAATGTGCCGGTATCATCGATGCCGGTGTGACATTCGTATACGAGAACACACCGGTTGACAAATACTTCAAATTTGACGTGACTGTCGACTTCTCTGCCGATTGCGGTGCAGGTATGGCATTGGAGGGCTTACAAAACGTCACTGGCGAGTTGCAGAAGCTAAACAATCAGTTCCAGGGATATATCAACGAATTCAGTGCCGATGCCGTGGGTAATGTTATGGGCGATACTAATAACAACAAAGCCTCTGGGTCGGGAGGTCTGGAAGGTGTGAAAGGCGGCGACAAGACCAGTTGCGCATTTGGCAAGGTGCACATTGAACTTTCGCTGAAGGTTACTTTCCGCAAAGATGGACGCGACTTGAAGCGCCCCGACTGGTATGTTTGGATAGGTCACCCCGATAAAGATAAGCGTTGCTACTTTAAGTTTGTCGACTTCAAGTCGGCCATCGTCACCGTTGACATCGGTGCCGACGCTTATGTTTGCTTCGGCTCGGAATTGCCAAACAACGGTCAGCTGCCTCCTCTCCCCGAGGATGTTGCAGAATTCCTTGACGGTGGACAGCACGGCGCGGCGCAGAGCGACGACATGGGCGCTGCCCTCAAAGCACAAGCCAACATCAAGAAGAAATTCGATGCAATGTCGATTGATTTGGGTGGCGGCGTAATGCTGGGTGCCTCGGTTTGGGGCAAGATTAAATTCGATTTGGGCCTCATCTACGGAAAACTCGGTGCCGAAGCCGGCGTTGATGTTGTTGTGGCAAAACTGGCAAGCAATGCAGCATGCACAAACCTTGGCAGAGCACCTGGTTTCACCGGTGCTGGTGGCTCGCGCTGGTATGCCCGCGGTCAGCTCTATGCTTACCTCTACGCAAAATTCGGATTCCATATCTATCTCGGATTCTGGAACGGCGACATCGACCTTGTGGACTGCGGAATCGGTGGCGTGCTCAAGTGCGCACTTCCTTCGCCTAACTACTTCGAGGGTAAGGCTCGCATCAAGATTCGTCTGTTGGGTGGCTTGGTAAATCTTAACAAAAAATTCACATTTGAGTGTGGCGACTACTGCCAGCTGTTCATGGGTAATGCCCTCGACAATTACGAATTGTTCGAGACACCGTCGATTGGCACCAAGGACAACGAAGAATTTGCCGACGCTTGCCGAAATCAAGCCGAGGGAAAAGCCAATGCCGGCGTTGACGAATCGTCAGCTAACCCCTATGAGTACGACGCCAAAAAAATCGCCTCGCCATATTTCATCACCAATGCCGAAGTCAACCGCGACATAAGCATTGTCGACCCTACGGCGCTCGATATGGTGGATAACACTTCGAACATTGAAGATGAAGAGGAGAAGAACAGCCGTGCTAATCGCAAGTTCAGGTTCATCTGCGTCAATCAGAAGGCTACGGTTTATACGTTTAATTCGTATGAAAACATGGGAACTTGGGAAACGGTTGCCAACGACACAACCAAGGTGTTTAAGGTGAAAAGTGATAACCGGGAAAGTACCATAGAGTATCCTCTTACTTATACGGGTCAAAAAGTCATTCTCGATGGATTTAAACCCGAGCCCGGCAAATACTACTATATTGAGTTCATTGGTTCGTCCAAGGAATTCCGCGGTGGCGCATACGTCGACCCGGAAACGTGGGATGAAACACAATATAAATATGTGAATAAACCATGGCGACAAACTCGCGGTTTCTTCTTCAAGACCAGCGACCCGCTGCCCGACTCGTATTACGAGAATCTTGAGGAATTGCAGCCTATGGCTAAGTTGGCATTCCCATGCTACTACACCACCGAAGGCCCGCAACTCATCACCGGCAAGCCGGCGGCAGGCAAACCGTTTATACCCAAATGCCCTGTACAGGATGCCAAAGCCCCCGTCATCTCGCTCGACGGCAAATACAAAGACCGCATGTTCAAGAATGGCAGCCTGCAGTGGGTGATATATCGCAGTGGCGAACGTGTCGATTCGGTGCCTAACACCTGGATTGAGAACGATTCGGTGTCAATCCTCACTCCCGAACGTGAGTTCAACATCACTCGCAATGGGCAATATAACATAGTGCTGAAGCATATCTACAACCGTTTAGAGACCACTACCGGTTGGTTCGAAGTGCTCAACGTGCAACGCAACTTTGCCGACAAAGCTGCTGCTGAAAAATATGCCAATAGCTGGGCAGAGCAGAAATACGGCTTGGCGGCACTCCTTAAAGGTGCTTCCATTCAGATTGAGGTGAAGCCGGCTCTGACTCAAATTGGAAAAACAACATCGTCACTCGGCGGCTTGCGTAGCGCAAGCACAACAACAAGCTCCGGAAGTCCATATATTGTGCGTGTGCTCCATTATGAGAAAGGCGATGTGGTGCGACAGGCTGAAAACGTGCTTTACAACCAATGGGCTGTTGTTAACACTATAAGCGAAATCGGTCCGAATTCGCTTTATGTAGATAACAGCAAAGGCTACGGAGCTAATGGCTACGGCTACGGTTACTACGGCGACTGGTTTGCAGGCGAAGTAATGACAGATATCAACATACCCGGAGCCGAAAAAACAAAATCGTATGATTTGGCACTCACCGGCGACGCATCGGTTTATGGCGACAGAGCTAAACCTGCAAATGTTACTGTGAACGGAGTGAACCAACCTTATCTGACAGCGAAGCCTCAGACTTATTTGAGTTTCATCAGCAACTACTTCTTTGTGGGTGGTTATCCGGTGAATGTCAGTCGCTACGATTTGGATATCACCACCTCCGAGTCGTTGTTTATAGATTCGTCGATGGGTACATTCCAGGGCAGATTGTATGCTGAAAAAGACTTGCCCGCCGGCAAGCTCCTGAATAATCAGATTGCTGACGGAGAGGCGGAAATAGAGCGACTGTTCTATCCTAAATACGACTATTTTGTAGAACGAAACATTTACTATCCGCTTCACTATCAGAGCACCGACTCTATGGCAGTGTATCTCTACGCCGAACAGCAACCCAACTTTATGAATAGCGGAGTTCAGGAATTCTTCTGCACTTCTCCCAAAGGCTACAAGGAACGGTTGCGCCTTGTCAACGAAACCTGCGGTAATTTGTGGGCGTATATGAGTGAAATGCTTTTATTCTTATCTAACGATTCTGAAGATGAAATCAAAACATGGCTTAACGCCAACGCCGGTTATAACCGCTACTCATATAATAAGCAATTTGACAGTTTCCAGGTTTATTTCCCGAACTATCAATATGGCATACTTTGCTGCAGCAGTCCTAACGGGAAAAGGGACATACACCGTGTTGTAAAGGTAAACGACGAAGCATACCGCCACAAACGTATCATGAAGGGTGAATATGCCCCATATCTCTATGAACTCTGCAAATACCGCGGCGATTTGTGGTACGACGCTACAAGAGCGCTTAATAACATCAAGTCGATGACGTTCAAGCGCTACCGCTGCAATGCCTGGAACTTTAGACGCAACACTTGGACGGCGTTCAACGACGTTTCGGTGCCCGCCGGCAAGTTTAATGCCGCTCTATGCGACACCAAAGTTATTGAAGACCCATTCAAGAAATAAATATAAAACCGATAACAATTCGTAAGTAATATGAAGCATTACAATAATATGAAAAATCTGGTCGTGGCAGTTCTTACGGTGGCTGCACTTCAAACCATGGCGGCGCTGAGCACGGGCGCGAAGGTGCAGCCCCAAAATTCGGCTCCAAAGGAGGTGAAATCTGCCGCCGCCGACACGCTCGACCCGCAGCTGCGCCCTACACCTGTGCGCATGCGCCTGCTGGCACGCTCCTACGGCGATAGCGTGGTTCTGCGCTGGGCAATCGACGGCTTCCCGGAATGGCGATACTTAACCCAAACCGGCGTCAACGTGTTCCGCTATGAGCCATCGGCAGGCCTCGAAATCGACACCATAGCTTTTCAACTCAAGCCTTTGAGCCGGGAGCAGATGCGCCAACGCTATTCGCAGACCGACTCTGTGGCTTTGCTTGCCATGGGTTCGCTCTATGGCACCGGCAGCCTCACCGCCGACATGACGCCTTGGACACCGGGCTCGATGGGCGCATTTGTCGACATCGAACAGGACCAGAAGATGCGTCTTGCTACGGCTTTCCTCGTCTCGGAGTGGCGCTCCGACTTGGCTGATGCTCTTGGCTTGCGCATTGTCGACCGTACGGCAAAGAAAGGGCATACCTACACTTACATTATTCGTCCGGCTGTTGAGGACACAACCGGGTTTTTCCTCATTGAGAGCGACCGTATAATGGCGCTTAAAAACGAAAAATATCGCCCTGAGCCTTACGCTGTCACCCTCAGTGATTCAGTAGTAGGTCATGGTCAGGTGGTTTTGCGCTGGAACGACCAAAAGAACGGCTCATTCGAGATTTATCGTCGTCGCAAAGGCGAGAAGGAGTGGACGCACGTCAACGAGCGCCCCTATCTGCCGCCTTATAAATTTGAGTCTCAGAACGAAGATGCCATCTTCTCCAACTCGGTGCCCGAACTCGGCACCTACGAGTATGCCGTGCAGGCACACGATGCTTTTGGCGACCTCACCGAGATGTCAGCCCCGCATGCCGTCACCTTCCGCGACTTGCAGGCACCTATGCCACCGCGAATCACCCAAATAGTCATTGAGCGTCCTAACCGTCAGGACCCTTCTGCCGAGGTGTGGGCAAACATCTATTTCAGCAAGGACACCATGGAGAACGATTTCGTGCGTTATGTGCCTATGTACTACAACGAGCGCGACAGCCTAAAGTCGTGGCGTCTGCTCAGCGAGAAATACGTTGCTCCTGAAGACACCATGATGCGCATCGACGTCACACACGTTTCTACGGGCATGATGACAATTGCTGCCGTCGACACTGCCGGCAACATGGGCTACGCAATGCCTACACTGCTGCGTGTGGCTGACCTCAATCCTCCAAAAGCTCCTGTCAACCTTACGGCAATCACAAAAATCACCGGAGAAATTCTGCTATTATGGGATATGCCCGACAGCGTAGACGTGCAGCACTACGAAGTGTTCTACGCCAACGATTTGAGCCACCATTTTGTGTCAGCCTCCGAAAATGAGATGATTACCAGCCGCGCTTGGCAGGATACAATATCCACGAATGCCAACCAGCGCTACATTTACTATACCGTTCGCGCACGCGACTTTGCCCGTAACATCGGACCATTCTCCGACACTATCAGAGTGTTGCGCCCCAACCCCAATCCTCCCACTGCGGCGCACCTCGACTCGACGTACACCTCACGCCGCGAGGTGTATATGCGTTGGGCTGTCGGCGGTGAGGAATACATCGCCCGTCACTACCTCAAACGCAAGATGGAAAGTGAGCCCGATGACCGATGGACCACTTTGGCAGTGTTCGACGGCGACAGCGTGGCTGCTGCCGGGTACTATCTGACCTATACCGACCGCCCGGCGATTAACCGCAACGACCGATATGAATACATGGTGGAGACCGTTAGTTTTTGGGATATAAGTTCAGGGCCTTCGGCGTCGCTGCTGGCGCGTGTGCGTGGCGACAACTATATCGAGGGGCTTGGGCTAAAGGCTTTCGCCACTTACGACTCTCGCAACAAACAAGTTCGCCTGACTTGGGAACACGCTGCGGTGCCCGATGGCGCACCTTATTACTACTGCATCTATCGCAAAGAAGGCGACGGCGCCGATTTCCGCTATGTTATCAATGTCGACAGCTCCGAGCGATTGTTCACCGACCGCCTGTTTGCCGGCGAAACCAACGAATACTATGTAACTATCCGTCTTAAGGACGGCCGCGGCACCACACCGTCGAACACGGTGAAGGTAACCGCACCAAAGCCTAAAGACGCCGATAATAATTAGTTTTTTTTTAATTCTTTAAGTCGAATACAATTACAAATGAAGTATTTAATACATACCATTGCCTTGATAATGCTGCTGTTGTTCGCGGCATGCGGCGATTTCTACGTATTCGAGAACGAACCGGACTCGTGGGATGGCGTTACAATGCGTGTACTCTGCGACTCTAACTATGTGATGGAAGGCGACTCCATGCCTCTTCTTGTTGATTTCTCACCCGTAAATCCCGACAGCGGAGCAGTGTACTGGTTTATCCCCGACACCGTTATCGCAAAAGTTCGACATAACACTCTGTTTGCCAAGACTGCAGGCGAATTGCAGCTTGTGGCGGTGTCGAACAACGGACGTCTGCAGGACACTGCTCGGGTCACCGTATTCGAACATTGGGATACCGACAGGCTTGAGTTCTCAAACACGCACGACATGGTGATTTATGCAAACATTACCGTTAGAGGAAAAGGGTGGAATCCCGAATCGCAACCCGTGGCTGCCTTTGTTAACGGACAGATTGCCGGTGTTGCCGAGGCTCGCGAAGACCATGGCATCAAGTATGCCCGCATACGCATTTGGTCGTATGCCGACCAGTTTTCGGGAATCGTCACCTTGCAATGCTACGACCGTAGTCGCTACCGCCTGTATTCCGCCCTCGACATTGATTTCAGCGTCGACCCAACGCTTGGCACTCTATCAGAACTCTATCCCGTCAATTTCTAAACTTATAGCAAATTATGAAAAAATTCTTAGCAAAATATTTCGTTGCAACAATATTGCCTCTAATAGTATGCTCATGCACGCTCATGCTTGAAGAGCCGCCAGCTCCCGACGCTACCGAACCGGGAGAAAGCGGCGACGGCATAACCTCGCCACGCACCGAAATCAACGAATTCGGAAAATCGACCTATCAGTACAACGAGGGAGTGCGCATTATTGATGAGTCATACCTTCCATATTTGGTTAAGGCATATAAAGGTTCGGAAAACGACACAATTCTGAACGAGACACACCTCTATTTTGCCAAAAACATTCCGGCGGATATGGTGCCTCAGCGCGGCGAGCTCATAAGCACACAAAATGTGCCGATGATTGACTTCGCATTGTGCGACAAGGTTATTGCTGTAGAGACCGAAGGAAACTTCTATAAGGTTACATCTCATGTGGTTCCCCTTGACAAAATCTTCAAGGTGCTTGAGGGTGAATACATCTTAGACATAGTGGCTGATGGCGACAGTGCATCAATAGGCAACACCCGTTCGGGCGAGTTGTCGGGTGCCGGAGCTCATATCGCAGGCGGATATTACCGCAATTTGAAGACGCGTGGCTTAGATTTTGATATATTGACCGGCGACATTCCAATGGCAACGGTTTGCGTTTCGAGTGATAGAAAGACTACACCGCAAGATATTTTTAAAGAATTGAATACCGACTCCTGGGGGAAACCGGCAGATATATTAAAAAAGACAAATCATATTAAAACGGAAGTTTCTGGTTCTGAATGTCAATATTTCATAGGACAGCAGTTTTATTTCACCGTTGCCGTTAAACTGTCGCTTACCGGTATCAGAGTTGATCTGACGAGTAAAGTCAAGACGGCTTTGGGCATAGACGGTAAGAAATTTAAAGGCGCAACATCCATGGGTGTTTTTTGTACCGATGGGTCGGATGTTGAGTCTGACGGTTTCTTTCCGGCTAATTCATTCAATAAATATGAATATATGCTTGAACTTCCCGACGTTCTGTCAATTCCCATTGTCATCGGTGTTCCGATGACGATAACTGTTGGATGCAGCGTCATCAATGATATGAAATTTGAGCTCGATAGTTCGGAGAAATTCCATTTTGAGACCAGTTTTACCGACGAAAACTTTAAATTCGGAGCAACTGACAAGGAGTCGAAGGTTAAGAAAAAGAAGGGCGGAGTAAAGCACCAGACCAACGAGCATGATGGTACCGTGAAATTTAAATATGGCACACGCAACACCTTTGAGATAAATGTAGGATTTTCCCTCGGAGCGGGCGGAAGCACAGTTGAAAAGGTAAAAAATGTAATGGCGGCGACGACCCTAAAAGGCATATTAAAGGAAAGTGCAAAGGAGATTGCTGGTGACCAGTTGCCATCTTTTACACCTTTGGTGATACGACTCGTCTTTACGTATAAAGACGTCAACTTCAGCGACAACTCAGCAGTAAGTCCTTCTACTATAGAATATAATGGCAGAACATATAAATGCGGTGGCAACTCATGGCGCGACAGAAGTCTTTCGCTTGGAGCAGGCGCCCGATTCCTGCAAATAAGCGGTTTAGGCTCTGTTACTGGTGAGATTGCCGACGCAACGATGGACCAGTATGGAAACAAAGATATTCAAACATTTTATAATATTTTGGGTAAATTAAGAAGCATTCTTTCCACACCAACGGCAGGCGGAGAGATTTGGAGTGCCCATTCATCAAAATATGCGACATTTCAGTATGATATAGATGTTGACGTAGATGAAGGTCTAGAAGATTTTGAGTACGATGATAAGCTAATTTACGAAGTTGAGCTTACGCCAAATGTCGTTGATGAGACTCACGAAACAGACCATTTTTATGCTAATCGTTGTTTCAGCAATTTGCAATTGTTGGTTCTGGATAAGAATAATAAAGTAATTGCTGTTGGAGAACCTTCGGGGTCGGCACCCGGATTTGCAAACAAGATAATTCCGGAGGAAAAGGCCTATCAAGATATTTACCCAAAGGAAGATTATGAGTTTAAGTTTGCACTTAACAAACGATATGCTATCGAAGGAATCAAGCTTGTTCCAGCGTATGTTGAATGGTATAATCCCCAAAACCCAAGTAGCCAGTTCGGATGGACCAAGACATATATGTATGACATCCCATACACAATTTATGGAGAAAATACAGCCGTAAAATTCAATTATCCAAAAGGTAGACGTATCTTAAATAAACCTAATTTTGTGGGAGTGCTCTTTGATGCAGACTTTGTTTTGTCGGAAAAAGATAACAAACGACGCGCTGACCAAAAGATGTGGGTTGAAGTTCAGGGCCTTAATGATAAGGGTGAAGTGATTATGAAGGGGACACTGTGCTTTGACGGCCAGTCGAAACGTGCTGGCACCTTGAAAGGATTAGCTTATTTCCCTGCTGACGAACTGGATTCAGTGAAAAAAATCACATTTATTGCGAAGTATAGTTATTTGACTTATGGCATAAAAAACCTTCAAGAGATAGGTAGACAGACATTCGACTTCCCATTAGTTCCTAATGGAGAATCAAACGCTATAGATTCTAAAGAATATCAAAAGGATGGATATGCCACAGGCACTGTTTACTAACCGGCATATCCGCCATTAGAGAGGCATCTCGGGCGAGATAACACTCACGCCATACTAATCTATCAATATAAGATAAGAGCGGCAATGGAGCATTTTTGCTCCGCTGTCGCTCTCGCATTTGGCGAAGCATAACCCGGGGGCACCTGCACTTGAAATACCATTATTGCACCCGGTATGGGAGGAATAGCCACGGGTTTTGTGCCAAACAGGGCGGCAGTGGTTCATTGTTTTGCTGTGACTTGAACAGCATAAAGATGGCTGGGGCAAAAATTCTTGATAACATTTGCCGGAATAATCTGCGGAACAATCAGCCCATTCTTTTTGAAGAAAACAGGCGCTTTCGCCATAAGATAGTCAATAGCTTGCCCGTCAATGAGTTCCACTATGCGCAAATCATAAATGAAAGTGGCAGCAGGGGCAGCGCTTACTACAGGCGGAGTCCACTGAAATACAGGGTTTTGCGTTGAGATGGTGTATACGTCGCATCCGCCATCGCTGATGCTGGAAGTGGGTGTATTAGGGTTAACCCAAGCGGGCGCCTGAATGTTCATATCCTGAGCATGTGAAATGCACGATCAGCCGACGATTGCGAGCAGGCATAGAATGGATTTTAGATTTCGCATAATGGTTTTCAGTTATTATTGGTTTTACGGGAATCGGAGCGATATGCCTTTGGCGTCACACCCACTGTTTTACGGAATACGGTGCTGAAATATCCCGGGTCCTCCATGCCGCATTGATAGGTAATCTCGGCAACAGTGAGGTCGGTTGTCATCAGAAGGTTTTTCGCTTTTAGCAGACGCAACTTCAATATATACTCTTTAGTGGTTATTCCGGTGATAGCCTTGAGTTTACGGTTGAGCTGCGCACGTCCGATGCACATTTCGGCAGCTATTGCGTCGTAGTCGAGTTTGCCAAGAGTCATTGCATTATGAACGATGGCGACAAACTTGTCAACGAAAGCTTTGTCGAGCTTCTCGCGCTCGGTGAGAGAGTCTTCAATAATTACGGGTTCGCCCTCTGTTTCAGCAGTTTCAATGCTGTCGTTAGCAGGAAGGTTCTCCAAGGTGGTAGCAAATTTCTGCTGGAGCAGGCGGCGTTGTTCCATGAGTTTTTCGGAGCGGATGTTGAGCTCATCGGCGTGGAACGGTTTCTCCAAATAAGCATCGGCACCAGCTTCAAATCCTTTTATGCGGTCGTCGTGAGTGGCGCGTGCCGTAACCATAATCACGGGAATATGGTCGAGCAACTGCGACGAGCGAATCTTCTTAGTCATATCAAAGCCGTCCATCTCAGGCATCATGATGTCGGCTATGATGATGTCGGGAACCAGTTGTTCAGCCTTAGCAAAACCTTCTACGCCATTAGATGCGAAGTAATAGCTGAATGCAGGATTCATTTGACCGGCAATGTATTTTGCCACATCGGGAGTGTCCTCAACAATCAGCACGCGTGTGACGTATGATTCGCTGTCGTCGTCGTTGGCGGCGTCGACAGGCGAGCTATAATTGCCATAATCGGGCAATGCGGGATGATATGATTTAATGTCGAAGGCTTCCTTCGCTGATTCGGCGGAATGGATAGGAAGAATTACGGTGAATGTAGTGCCGGCATTTGGCTCCGATTCCACAGTGATGGTTCCGTTCATAGCTTTTGCTGAAAGCGCAGCTAACGGAAGCCCAAGTCCTGAGCCATCTTGAGTGTTTCCGCCGGCAATCTGGTGGTATGGCTTGAAGATATGGTCGATTTCATCGGCAGGGATGCCCACGCCGTTGTCGTGCACGGTGAGCCTCAAATTGTTGTCGTTCACCGAGGTGTGTATGCTCACAACGCCATCAGGGTGAGAGAACTTCAGGGCGTTCGACAGCAAGTTTTGTACAATCCGTTCAATGTATTCGGGCACAAAATCCATTTGAATGGAATTAGGTTGTGACGAGTAGTCGACCGTGACATTTCGGTCGGCGCCATACAGACGACAGCTTTCGCACAGCATGGTGATGTAGCCGGTTACATCGCCATGGCGCCATGGCAATTTCTGCGTTCCTCCGTTCGACAATTTTGCAATGTCAAGCAGTTGGTTTATCAGGTTCAGCAATCGGTTTTCGTGCCGTGCAATAGTGTGCAGGTCGTCGGTTATTACATCGGTGTCCTCGATGTGTTTTAGCGCATGGCTTGTGGCTCCGCGAATCACGGTGAGTGGAGTGCGGAATTCGTGCGTAATATTGGTGAAAAACGCTGTACGATTATTTTCTTCGCGGCGCAATATTTCGTTGCGCTGACGGCGCACTTTGTTGAGGCGAACGAGCATGGCAATGGCACACGCGGCAAGCAAAAGAATTATCACGGCGCTAACGATTACAGTGCGGTTCTGGCGCTTTTCATATTGCAGCGTGCGCTGAAGTGCCTGTTGCTGCTCGTTCAGTTTCTCGTTCTCATATTTCGCAGCATATTCGCTTGTGGCTTTTTGAATCTCGCGGCGATACAACGAATCCTTGAGCACACCAGCTCTTTCAAGCTGGGTTAATGCTTCACGCGGATTGGATTGCTTGAGCGCTTCATACAGACCCATGCGACTCTTCGATTCGTTGAACATGTCGCCGCTTTGGCTAAAGAAATCGAGGGCTTTATTGAAATACTCGGCAGCCAAAGCCTGATTGTTGTCAGCCAAAGCAATTGAGCCAAGCTGGTTGCAAGCGATGCTGTATGACTGAATGTTGCCTGTCTTTTGCAGAATAGGCAGGGCTTTGAGAAGGTTGGCACGAGCGTTCGACGTCTTTCCCATAGCCAGTTGCACGGCAGCCATCTGGCACAGCCGGATTGCCGCTTTGCTTTCGCGTCCTGCACGCAAGTCAATTTCGTAGGCTTTGGTGGCGTATTCAAGTGCTTTCTCGTTATTGCCAATAGTCTGGAATATCTCAGAAGCGATGCCCATCTGTATAGCCATTCTCAGCGAATCGCCGGCGGCGGTGCTTTTGTCGATTGCTTCGATAATGTATTTTCGGGCATCTTCGGGCCTTTTCGATTGAGTGTACATGAAAGCCAAGTTGCTCAAATCGCTGCTAATGGCGCTTTTGTCGCCCGAGGCACGGTCGATTTCAAGCAATCGCTTGCCGAGCTTAATTGCATTGACATAGTCGGATATTCGGGCATAGGATGCCGATAGATAACTGAGGCAGTCGGTTATCTTGAGGGTGTTGTTGCCTTTAATGATTAGCGGAAGCGCACGATTGCCATATTTCACCGCTTTGCGGAACTGTTGTTTTTCGAAATAATAAATAGTGGCAGTCAACCACACTTCAGCCCGGACAGAATCGGCATGCCATTTGGCGGGTATCGTGAAAGGCTCATCGAAAAAGTTTTCTTCGTTGAGTATGTCGAAGAGGCGGTTTGCCAACACGCGCTGTTCTTTGCTGTCTGTTTTGTCGAATTCGCTTAGCAGTTCGGGAATTGTCATCTTTTCGATTGAACCTGCAAACGAAAGTGCACTGCCGAAACACATGGCGAGTGAAAAAAACAGAAAGGCTTTGCGATAAAACGAGGCTATATTCATTGTTTTTGTATATCCTAAATTCCGCAACACTATTATAAATTCAACTTTTTAAGTACCTGGGCAACAAAAAGTTCTTGCTTATGGCAAGCGGCAAAGCCGAGCGGCTCAGGATTTTACCATATCAGAATTTCTACTTAACTTTGTGTTGCGTTTAAAGACAAGCTAAACCCTGATCTGACATGACAAAGATAGCAATAAAAACCGAGAAACTCACTCCTTTTGAAAGCATATTTTCAATTATGGAACAATTTATCCCTATGCTTTCTTATACGATAGATATAACTTTGGCACTATAAGCAAGTATCATGGCTACCAAAATAGTGAAATCTTACTATCATTCATGAGCATTTACCTCTGTGGAGGCTCATGCATTGAAGATGTCACAACCCATCTGATGTGCCATCTTTCACTCCACCCGACAGATGCTATGTATTGCCTCAAGGCGCATTGTGCGGTAAGGGGATTATACGTCTGTGCCATTTTATGAGGGTGGTAGCGGTGACAATATCATCAGCCAATAGTCATCCCCGCAATTATTCCACCGAGCCGTCAATTGTTGTGACGGTTGAGATTAACGAGCTGCTGTTTTGCCGTCCTTGTAGTGGTCGTAACGCACAAACAGGCCAGCCAGCAGCGTGCCCGAAATGGAGTGGTAGGCGCAGCTTATGGCGCAAGGCACGACACACAGTACGGCCTGTGGTGCCACGGCAAGCTGTTCGGGCCCTGCAAAGTAGGTAGATGCCAACACGGTGGCCATGCCGGCGTTTTGCATGCCTACCTCGATGGAGAGTGTGCGTCGCTTGGGTGTCTCAAAACCACAAATGCGGCCCACCTGATAGCCGGCAAGATAGCCCAGTGAGTTGTGTACAAAGACGATGGAGATCATCAGCAGTAGCAGCCCAGCGCCGTTGGTTTCCAACTGTGGTCGCACCTGCGTGACAACGCTTCCCACTATCAGCGCCAGCCCCACTACACTAAGGCCGGGCATGGCCTGGCGTATTTCACAAAAGCGTCCCTTGCTCCCCCATAAGTAGTTGAGTAGGAAACCGGCGGCTACAGGAAGGATGGTGATGAGAAGTATGCCGCGAAACATACCTAAGGCGTCGACCTCGATGCGGGCATCGGCCAGCCACCATACGAGCAGAGGCGTCATAAGCGGGGCAAGGAGGGTGGAGGCTGTGGTCATGCCGACAGAAAACGCCACATCGCCACGACAGAGATAAGACATGATGTTGCTAGACACACCGCCAGGACAGCAGCCTACCAGAATGATGCCGATGGAGAGATAGGGGTCGAGCGAGAAGAACCGCGAGAGGGCGAAGGCCAGCAAGGGCATGAGGCTGTATTGCGCACATGCACCAACCAATACGTCGAGCGGCCGGCTAAACAGAATCCTGAAGTCGGCATGGGTGAGCGTGAGGCCCATGGTGAGCATGATGAATCCGAGGATGAGGCTCGACACATCACCCCGTACCCAGGTGAAGAGCATGGGGAAACACCAGGCCGCTATGGCGGCGGCTATGACGAAAGCCGAAGAGTGGGATGTGAGCAGACGGCTTATTGACTGAATAACTTTGATCATGGTTGACTGGTTTTAAATATTTCGAAGTGCAAGATTAATCATAAAAAAAACGATATGGCTGCCTTTTTCGTACAAAAAACATGCGACCCCGTATAACGCCTGACACCCAGAGGGCTTCGGGAACGGAGTCGGCCAGCTTGACGGACAATATGTTAACGGCTTCCATCAGAACAACGGCAAGTTACGGGGCCTGCAACAGCCTGTTGTTATTTTTAAGTTTTGCACATGTAGTCTTTATGTAATGTTATTTTCCTCTTTCTGCCCAGTCAGCTCTGTCGAGTTGTCTGTACCCTACCGCCTCTGCTATGTGTGGCAGTTGCACATTGTCGCTGCCGTCGAGGTCGGCGATGGTTCGTGCCACCTTCAGTATGCGGCTATAGGCGCGTGCCGACAGTGACATACGCTCCATGGCCATACGGAGCATGTCGAGCGACTGGGGGTCAGGCTCGGCATATTGATGGATCATGCGTTCGGTCATCTGTGCGTTGCAGTGTATGCCCTTGTATTCCTTGAAACGCTCCTGCTGGATTTTCCTTGCTGCTATGACACGCTCGCGTATGGCTGCACTGGGCTCTCCTGGGGCTGCCTTTGAAATATCCTTGAAGGGTACTGGCGTTATCTCACATTGAATGTCGATGCGGTCGAGCAGTGGCCCGCTAATCTTGTTCATATACTTCTGTATCTGGCCTGGCGTGCATACGCAATGATGAGTGGGGTCGCCATAGTAGCCGCACGGACAGGGGTTCATGGAGGCTATGAACTGAAAGTTGCAGGGGTAGCAGATGCTGTATTTGGCACGACTTATGGTGATGTTCCTATCCTCAAGGGGCTGGCGCAGTACCTCAAGAGTGTGCTTGTTAAACTCTGGTAACTCGTCGGCAAACAAAATTCCGTTGTGTGCGAGGCTGATTTCTCCTGGCATGGGATTGGTACCACCACCTACGAGAGCTACTTCAGAGATGGTATGGTGGGGACTGCGGAACGGGCGGCATGAGATGAGTGACGAGTCTTGTGACAGCTTGCCTGCTATGCTGTGTATCTGCGTGGTCTCCAAGCTCTCGGCCAATGACAGTGGGGGTAGTATGGACGGCAACCGTTTTGCCATCATCGACTTGCCGCTTCCAGGGGGCCCGATCATGATGAGGTTGTGCCCTCCTGCCGCTGCCACCTCGAGGGCGCGCTTGACGTTCTCCTGTCCACGGACATCAGAGAAGTCGAGGTCGAATTTGTATTGTCTTTCATAGAATTCCTTCCGTGTGTCAACAACCATTGGCGAGAACTCCTTCTGCCCGGTGATGAAGTCGATGACCTCGGTCATTGTCTCCATGCCGTACACCTCAAGGTTGTTGACTACAGCAGCCTCCCTAACGTTGGCTTTTGGTACTATCAGCCCCTTGAAATGCTCTGCCCTGGCTCTGATTGCTATGGGTAGTGCTCCTTTGACAGGCTGCAGTCTTCCGTCGAGGCCAAGTTCTCCGACCATCATGTATGAGGAGAGGTTATCGCCGGCGATTTTCTCATCGGCAGCCAGTAGCGCAATTGCCAGCGGCAGGTCGAAGCTGCTGCCTTCCTTGCGTAGGTTGGCGGGCGCCATGTTGACGGTGATGTCTCTTCTTGGAAAGGCGTAGCCATTGGTCTGCATGGCTGCTGCTATGCGGTTGCGTCCTTCCTTGACGGCCTCGTCGCCCAGTCCAGTGAAATGGTACATGATGCCTGGGACGATGCTTACCTCTATGGTGACGGTGTTCACATCCAGTCCGTTTACGGCTGCGCTGTATGTCTTTACGAGCATAGTGGCAATGGTGAATAAGGTTTGGTTTGTTATGGGGGGATGTTGCAGTAGCTACGGTGTTTAGCTCTGTATTACAGCAACTCCTCGATCTTGCGCATGAGCTCTTGCGAGGAGATGTTGCGTTCAATGATTTTCCCGTTTTTCAGCAGTATGTTCGATGGTATGCTGTACAGTCCCAGTGTCCTGACGGTCTTGCTCTCGAACATCAGTCCATCGCAGACGGTACTCCATTTCACAGAGTCGCGTTCGAGGAATGAGTTGCAAGATGCCTGTGCTGCATCTACGGAGAAGCCTATTACGCAGAGCTTGTTGCCCGCTTTGTCCTTCATCTGCTTGAGCCTGCGCTGCATCTCCGTGCTCTCATAGTTCCATGATGCCCACAGGTAGATGACTCCTACGGCTGCTTTGGTGATTTCTGCTGAGCTGACGGTATTGCCCGATGTGTCAGTACAAGAGAATTTCGGCAGTTTAGCCCCGCTGACCGTAGCAGCGAGTGCGTTTACCTGCTGTGCAAGGCGTGCCACATTTCCGTTGCGTGGTTGCCTGTCGTGCAGGGTGGCAAGCAGCTTGCGTGCCTGTGCGTAGTCGGGCGAGGGCGTGGTGACGAAGTATTTCCTAACTATCCACAGCGCAGCCTCGGAGTCGGCGTTTTTCTGTGCGAACGCTGCCGCCGCTGCTATGGTCTGCTGTGGTGATAGTCCAGACACTTGCTTGCGGAATGCCGTCATCAGTTCGTTGTCCCGAGTACCTTCTGTTTCCAGTTCCCTGAGCAGCGATGCGTCTCCCGTTACCTTGACGCTCTTGCCTGGTGCTGCGAATACGGGCTGCTCATAGAAGTTGGGGAATACGATGACCAGCGTGCCCTGCTCTGTGCATGGTATCTCGTATGCGAACCTTCCTCCGACAATCTTCACTGTGTCGATACCGTTGAGCAGGCCGTCGGTGCTATACACATAGAACTCACCCTGGTTGAGGTGCAGGAGTCGTCCTTCAAGCTTGAAATGCTTTCCGTCGACACCACAGGAACACACAACCAGGGTGAGCAGTATAGAATATAGAAAATTCCGTATCATACGGCCATGCTTACTTGCTGACCTTGACCAGCTCCAGGTCGTTGGCAGCATATGCGGCCAGTGACGGGTCTTTGCTGATGGCGAGCTTGAGAGCCTCAGAAGCTGTCGACACGTTACCCTGACGGGCATTGACGATGGCAGTGAGGTATTCGGTCATGGCATCACGGTTCTTGATGGCGTGGAGTGTGGCCACAGCCTTGGCATAGTTCTTGTTGAGGATCTGTGCCAGAGCTGCGCTGTTTGAGATAGAGTTCTCAAGGTTCTGCTCAGCCTGTGCGTAGTTGCCCTTGGCGATGTTGATGTTGCCCAGAACGTCGTTGAAGCCGTTGGCATCAACAGCCTTACTGAGTGAGCTTTCAGCCTTCACGATATCTCCATCACGCAGAGCCATGAGTGCGAGGATGCCGTTAGACTCCGGAGCCTTGGCGTTGCAGTTGAAAGCCTTCTGCAGATACTGGTTAGCCTTGGCGTTATCACCATTGCTAAATGCGATGGCAGCCAGGTTGTTATAGGCGCGATAGTCCTTGTCGTAAAGCTCGGCAGCCTTCTTGTAGATAGCCTCCTTGTCGGTAGCGTCCTGCTGCAGGCTTGCAGCGTAGAGCAGCTCATCTGCAGAGAGCTTGGTGGCGTCGGTCTTGTACTGCTCCATAATCTGCTCATCGCTTCTGCCAATGGTCTCGTAGTTGATGATGAGGCGTGAGCGGCGAAGCTCTGGGAGGATGCCGTCGGCAAGCTCACGGAATACGGCGCTCATGTTACGGATCTGACGCTCGCGCTCCTCTGGGTCCTTATACATTGAGAGCACGCGGAGAATTACGTCCTTGTCCTGGATGTTGCTTACCTGCACGAGCTTCTGGAAACCTTCCCAGTCCTGTGCGGTGTATCTTGCGCTAACAGGAGCCTCCACTTTGGTCTCCTTGAGCTGCTTCTTTACATACTGCTCGCTGTTGTCCTGACGCTTGCTGGCCAGTTTGTCGTTGAAGTCGAAGCCACCCTCTGGTGAAGCGTAAGCCAATACTTCTATGTTGCGTACATTCAGACCCTCGCGGTCGGCGTTAATCTCCTTGAGCATGTTGACGAACTCCTGTACAGAGTTGTTCTTAAGCTCGCTCTTACGAAGGTTGGCCTGGTTGACGAGGAACATGATGTTGGCTTCCTGCTTCTTCTCCCTTACACGCTGGAAAGAGTCTGGTGCGATGCATGCTCCGCCATTGAGCAGGGTCTGGCGATACAGCTCAGAAGTAGCTACGACGCCATAGGCAACCTTCACTGCTGGCATGTCAACCTTCTTGTTGCCCAGCTTGGCATCGAAGGTAAGGTACATGTCGCTCTTCTCCATTCCGGGAGCATACTTGAAGTTGGTCTTCATGCTGTAGCGTCCGCCCACCTTGTAGGAAACGGTGCGGTCATTGCCCATAACTTTCTCACCCTGGAAGGTTGCACCTTCACCACGTGCCACCTTCCCATCGGCATAACGCAACTCAGGTGTTACGGTGATGACAGCCTTGGTCTTCATGTACTTGGCAGGGAAGCTGGCGCTTACCGATGCAGGGATTTCTCCACCCTGTGTCTCAAGAGGTACAGGGGTAACAGTGAAATTGTCAGCAGACAGAGGTCCTAATTTAGAACATGATGATAGTACAAACAATGTACATGCTGACAGAATAAAAATTACATTCTTGCGCATAATATAATAAAGGTTTTAGAATGTGCCGCGAGCGGGACTCGAACCCGCACGGCCATTTCTGGCCAAGGGATTTTAAGTCCCTCGTGTCTACCAATTCCACCATTGCGGCAGGTGGGCTAACTATTAAGAGGAGCGGAAAACGGGACTCGGACCCGCGACCCCGACCTTGGCAAGGTCGTGCTCTACCAACTGAGCTATTTCCGCATAGAAGAATATTGACTGCAAAGTTAAGGCTAATTATCGTGATAGCCAAATGTATTTACACTATTTAACTAACAATTGGCGTCATAGCGGCTGAAAAGCAGACCATAATCAGTTCACGTTGAGGATACCATATGGTCCAGTTGTTGAGCAGCGGTATCTGGTCAGCTTGTTACCCTTGTCACCCTCGATTATAAATCCCCCTCCATTGAGGTCGTACTTCCTGCCGCATTTCCCGCAGGTGCCCACACCAACAGTGTTTATGCTGATAGGATAGCTTTTCAGTGGAAGGGCATTTGGGCTGAAACAGTTGGGGCACTCACGGTCGTATGCGTACAATATTGCGTCTACGGAATTGCCGTAGCCTACAATCAGTCCACCGTTTTTGCCAAGTACGAGGCTCCTGCGCTCGTCTACGGCATTGAATATAGACTCGCTACGGTTGCCCTGATTGTTCTCGAATACGAAATAGCGTGCCCCCGATTTCTGCGAGGTGGTGATAGAGACGAATGTGCCCGAGTAGAGAGTGAGCGCACTTGCCAGGGTTGGGTCTTGGTGTACGCTGTTATCGAACACCAGATAACATGGAGAGCTGTCGTACTCAAACTCTGAGTCGCCACACGACAATATGCCGGCCATAATTATAGCCGGCACAATAAGAATAGTCCAATGGTATACTTTCAGTCTTCTCATATCCACATCTTCTTGTCCTTTCACCTAAGGCAATGACAGCAGGGCAGCCTCTGCCTCGTCAACCCTCTGGAAATGGAACTCCTCAAGTATGCCTTCCATCAGGGCCGTTATCCTGTCGTTGCACAAGTTGCCGATGGAGCCTTCGTGAGTGTGGTGGATATTGCGGTCGGCTTTGAACGTCCCGGCCTCAATTTCCAGTCCGACGGTTTTGTAAGCGTCGCGGAAGGGCATGCCGGCGGCAGCAAGCTTGTTTACTTCCTCGACAGAGAACATCGGGTCGTACATGGGATTGTCGAGGATATGCTCGTTGACCTCCATCTGGTTTATGATGTATGCAGCCATCTGCAGGCAGTCTGCCAGCTCGTCGAAAGCGGGCAGGAACACCTCCTTGATAATCTGCAGGTCACGGAAATAGCCTGTGGGTAGGTTGTTCATTATCAGCGTCACCTGCTGCGGTAGCGCCTGTAGCTTATTGCATTTTGCCCTTATCAGCTCGAATACATCCGGATTTTTCTTATGCGGCATGATGCTTGAGCCGGTCGTACACTCCTTTGGCAGCTTTACGAACGAGAAATTCTGGCTGTTGAAGAGGCATGCGTCGAATGCCATTTTCGCAACCGTTCCTGCTACCGATGCCAAGGCGAAAGCCACATTGCGCTCCGTCTTTCCTCGTCCCATCTGCGCATATACCACGTTGTAGTCCATAGAGTCGAAGCCCAGAAGTCGGGTTGTCATAGAACGGTCAAGGGGGAACGAGCTGCCATATCCGGCAGCCGAGCCGAGAGGGTTGCGGTTGGTCATGCGATAGGCGGCCTGCAGGAAGAGCATGTCGTCGGCGAGGCTCTCGGCGTGTGCTCCGAACCACAGTCCGAACGATGACGGCATGGCTATCTGCAGATGCGTGTATCCCGGCATGAGAATATCCTTGTACTGCTCGCTCTTGCCAATCAGCTCGTCAAAGAGCTGCTTCACGGCAACGACGATGTCGCGCAGACGCCTGCGTGTGAAAAGTTTCAGGTCTACGAGCACCTGGTCATTACGCGACCGTCCGGAGTGTATCTTCTTGCCAATGTCTCCAAACTTGCGTGTGAGCATAAGCTCCACTTGTGAGTGGACATCCTCCACACCGTCCTCGATTACGAAGTCGCCGCTCTCGCACAGGGCGTAGATAGAGCGCAGCTCGGCGAGCAGCAGCTTCAGCTCGTCAGCCTGGAGAAGTCCTATCGACTCCAGCATGGTGATGTGAGCCATAGAGCCTATGACGTCGTATTTGGCGAGATAGAGGTCCATCTCGCGGTCGCGGCCGACAGTGAAGCGTTCTATTTCCTTGTTTATCTCAAAATTCTTTTCCCAGAGTTTCTGTGCCATGTCGTTATAGTGGTTAGCGTGTGGTCCCTATTCGTACCTGATCATCTGCAGTGCGTCGGCAATCTTCTCAAGGCCCTCCTGGAGGGGCTTCGACACCATTCCCTTGATGAAGGGGTTCAACTCGGCCTTAATTGTTAGCTTCATCTTGCTGGAGCCCTCGGTCACTGGCAATATCTGTATCCAAAAGTTGAATGCCAGCGGGCTCTCCTCGGTTGCGAACTTGATGCACTTCGGCTCCTCGCGGTCAACGACGCGCAGTCTTACCGCTCCCATAGGCGTTGACAGCGACAGGCTGTCGGCATCAAACGACAGGTCGTTGAGTTTGTCGGCAGGGATGCGGTCTTTCACCTTATTAATATTATTAAGGTCACACAACATGCCGTATACCGACTGTTGGGAATAGGGGATTTGTCTAACGGTACTTTCAAATGTTGCCATACACGGTTTATTTTTTCCAGTTTGCGGGATCCTTGCGCCACTCGTTAAGCACCTCGACATCGGTCTCGGCGATATATCCTGTCTCAAGAGCCTGGGCCACCACATGCTCGTAGTCGGTGAGGGTGACGAGCTTCACTCCAGCCTCAGCGAAAGCCTGCTCGGCAACAGGGAAGCCATAGGTATATGATGCAACCATGCCCACAACCTCGCAGCCAGCCTGACGCAGGGCCTCCACAGCCTTTAGCGAGCTGCCGCCTGTTGATATGAGGTCCTCAACGACAACAACCTTCATGCCTGGTTTCACCTCGCCCTCGATGAGGTTAGCGAGTCCATGGTCCTTTGGCTTTGAGCGCACATACGAGAATGGCAAGTGCAATGCGTCGGCGACGAGGGCTCCCTGCGCTATGGCACCTGTGGCTACTCCTGCCACTCCCTCAGCGTCGGCGAAATGCTCGAGTACGGCATGTACCAGCTCCAGCTTCACAAAGTTGCGAAGCTCAGGGAACGACAAGGTCTTGCGGTTATCACAATAGAAAGGAGACTTCCAGCCGCTTGCCCATGTGAACGGGTCGTTAGGCTGAAGTTTTATGGCCTTTACATTCAAAAGGCGTGAGGCGAATTCTTTTTTCAAGCTGTCCATAATATAATGTTTTGAGTGTAATCAGCTGCAAAGATAGTGCAAATGAGCGAAACAACAAAGAAAAAAGTTTTTCTTTTTGTTTCCGAGTGTAGCCTATCTTATCCAAAGATAGTGCAAATGAGCGAAACAACAAAGAAAAAAGTTTTTCTTTTTGTTTCCGAGTGCAGCCTATCTTATCTAAAGATAGTGCAAATGAGCGAAACAACAAAGAAAAAGGTTTTTCTTTTTGTTTCCGAGTGCAGCCTATCTTATCTAAAGATAGTGCAAATGAGCGGAATTACAAAACAAAAGAATGACATTTGGACTATCTTCGAAAAAAATCGGGCAAATAGTTTTGCCATGTGAAGGAAAGTACTTATATTTGCAGCCGATTCCTAAGAATCACGACAATGACAACAATTATCATCAAATCAAAGAAAACAAACGTTTATCACTCTGGTGCCTCGGGAGCCCTTGTCCCGATGCAGAAGTAAACGTATGTGTTCTTTGACTTAATGATACAATTATGTCAAGCCGGAGGCGGCTTGATTAGTTTTTCGGAACTCCAATTATCTTGTTGGGAAACGTGTGGCCTCACACTTTTTAGGTTTGTCCCGTAGCACAGTTGTGGCGACGGGGTGGACTATCAACAGCATGTCGTAGATATGCGAAACTGTAATTATTTAATTGTTATTGCCATGATTGAAATATTAAGGAAAACAGGCTCCACGTCTAAGATGGAGCCAAATATGTCAGATTTCACATTCAGTAAAATCAATATTACTGTCGGCACCACCGACATGAAGACGAGCAACACACCGCCCTATGTCTTCCAGCAAGATAATCTCCCAATTGTAATTGACATTGACAACATAAGTTGCAAAAGCGAGCCTGACGGTCAGTCGTTCAGGATAGAGCTGCTCCGGCGTGGGAGCGCCGACCCTCTCTACCAGACAGAATACTCGCCTTCCTTTGACGGCGACTATTTCCTGCATACCATTGATGACATTGCCGACAAACTCAAACCAGGCATCTATCGACTGCGGTTGTCGAACATCACGCCAGACACTCCCGATGTCCGCCTGTTGTCCGACGCTTGCTCGTGCAGTTATTCCTTCACCTTACTGGCCAACGGCGAGAGTCTCGTCCATCCAGCCATCACCAACGCCACGGCAACCATAGCCAATGGTCGGGAACTGGTGTTGAGTATGGACAGCAGGTGGAGTGTTGGACAAAAGGATGTCTTCGACGTCTATTGTCACAACAGCTCGCTCATGCTCGTGGCACAAGGAAGTTGCATGCCGAGGAAACGTACTGCGGGGAGGAATTTGCGTGTGGTGCTGACAGCTGCGCACCCATGGGCTGATGGCGCATACGCATGTCTGGTAACCCATAACGGTGAGCCTTTTGCGAGGGTAGACCTGACGGTGCATGGCGGCAGGGATGTCCGAGTAACAGGATTGGGGAGCATCAGTCCCGGAAGTCACGACCATGTGATGGCAGGCAGACTGATACAGGATGCCCACGACAGCAAACTGTGGAAGAGACTCAGGGACACCGTAGGCTGCGGACAGCTTAAACGGCATGCTTTGGACTATTGCCGTATGGCCATTCACAACGAGATTAGAAGGTTGCACGAGGTTGCTGCCATCAGGCGTTGCGACCACCACTTCATAATAGGCGAGTCTGACGTGGCCACGAGAACAGCAATAGAGCGCTTTGCCAATATTGCCATGCCTGGAAAGTTTTTCAAGAGCGTTGACGCATCACGCCTTTCCCTGTCGTCGAATATTGCCGACCCCATGGAGGAAGTCCGCGACAGGATAAGCGACACGGGCAATGTGCTGTGCATATATGGTGTCGGCTCGCTACTATGGGCAGCAGGCCGTCAGGTTGGAGCGTACATAGAGGAGTGTATGGTCAGCGGCGATGCGCCCACGATGTTCTTCCTCGGCAACAGGTCGGAGATAGAGCAGATGAAGGAGCAATATCCCGTCATAGCTGGTAAGGTGCCGGCAGAAAACATGGTGGAGATAGAGCCGCTGACGGCAGACGAGATTATGTATGGCATACAGCAAGAGCTTGAAAGCCGTGAGCTGACATTGTCAGAAGAGGCTGCGGAAACAATAGAGTGTGGGTTGCGGAAGAGGGCTGAGGCAGGACTGTTGGGTAACAAGACCTCGGACTACTGTGCGCGCTTTGTCGAGGAGTCACTCATGGAGGGCTTCCGCAATAGGATGATAACATCCTGCTTCACGGCCACTGGTGATATCCACCATGCGCTCACCACTATAGAGGCTTGCGACATCAACTGGACACCCATAGGATGTGGCAGCAGCAATATTGCCGACAGCCTGGAGGATATAAACGGAATGGTGGGACTGAAGAGCGTGAAGACTACCATCAGGAGCATCGCCATGAAAGCGATGTTCGACAACAGATGTACGGAGGTGGAAGGCAAGCGTACTGCCAATTGCCATCATCTGATATTCACAGGCAATCCAGGCACTGGAAAGACTACCGTGGCCAAGAAGCTCGGCAAGGTGTTCCATGCGCTGGGTATTCTCTCCAAGGGCAATGTCGTGGTGGCCGAGAGGAGCACTATCGTCGGACGCTACATCGGGCAGACGGAGCAGAACATGCAGCGTCTGCTGGAGCAGGCGCGCGGCAACGTGCTATTCATCGATGAGGCATATACTCTCGTCGACACTTCCGATGACCGCAAGGACTACGGCTACAGGGCCATAGAATGCCTGCTCACCGTGCTCTCGAATAAGAATCCAGATATGGTGGTCATCATGGCGGGATATGCCAAGGACATGGACAGGATGCTGGATGCCAATCCCGGACTGAGGGGTCGGTTTCCACATCATCTTCACTTCGATGACTATAGCGTTGAGGAGCTTATGGAGATTGGTGTCAACTATCTTTCTGCCAACGGGCTTGCCATAACACCTGATGCTGCCGCCGCTATGCGCCAGCTTGTTGAGGGGCAGACCGCCAACAAGGGTCGTGATTTCAGTAATGCCCGCTGGATGGAACAACTTGTTGACACAGACGTCATCCCTGCCGTTTCCGAGCGTATCTTCTCTGCCACATATGATGGTGAGGCTGCTATATGGGAGGTAACGGACGCTGACATAAAGGCCGTAGCGGCTAAATATGCACAGAAAGAACCCAAGAGGAAAATAGGGTTTTGAGGGGTGAGGTCGAAGGACTAAGGGAGCCTTCCCCTGGCAACCTTAAAGGGGAGGGAGAGGATAGGACAATAATATAGGGGCGCAACAATGCGCCCCTATTATGGTTGTTGTTCTTTCCTATTCTGCCAGTCCTCTGTTTTTGAGCAGGGCATCAATCTTGGGCTCAGCGCCTCGGAAGTTGCGGTACATTGTCATACCGTCATCGATGCCGCCGGGAGTGAGGACGTATTTGCGGAAGCGGGATGCAACTTCCTGATTGAAGATGTCGCCTGTTTCCTTGAATGCCTCGAAGCCGTCGGCATCGAGAACCTCAGCCCAGAGGTAGCTGTAGTATCCGGCGGTATATCCTCCACCCATGGTGTGTGAGAAGTTCGTTATGCGATATCGGGGCTGTATCTGCCTGGGTATGCCTCTTTGCCTTAGTTTCTCCTCCTCGAATTTCATCACGTCTAAGTCGTCGGGCACCTCAGTGAGCACGTGAAGGTCCATGTCGGAGTATGATGCTGCCAGATATTCCACGGTGGCAAATCCCTGTCCGTACTTGCTTGCGGCAATATATTTGTCGAGCAGTTCCTGTGGCAACTTCTCGCCCGTGACATAATGCTTGGCGTAGACATCGAGCACCTGAGGCTCGAAGGCCCAATGCTCGTTTATCTGCGATGGCAGCTCCACAAAGTCACGCTCTACGTTTGCCACGCTGCTGTAGTGTACATCGCGCATAAAGCTGTGCAGTGCATGCCCGAACTCATGGAACATTGTCTCCACGTTGTCGATGGTCTGAAGAGCTGGCTTGTCAGCACTTGGCGGGGTCATGCTGCATACGTTGACAACGACGGGCTCAACCCTGTTGCCACCGTCGTACCGCTGTCCCCTGAACGATGTACACCATGCTCCGGCTCTCTTGCCGTCGCGTGGCATGTAGTCGCTATAGAATATGGCGAGTAGAGTGGAGTCGGCATCGTACACCTCCCATGCCTGTGCCGTGGGCTCATAGGCAGGAGCCTTATCAGTGATTTCCTTGAACGATACGCCATAGAGCTTGTTGGCAACGTAGAATACGCCTTTCAGTACGTTGTTTATCTCAAGATACTCCGATAGCTTACTCTCGTCAAAGTTGAACTTTGCCTTACGGGCACGTTCCAGATAGTATCGGTAGTCCCATCCCTCCGGCTCGCAGTCGAGTCCGTCCTTCTTCATCTCGGTGCGTATGTCTTCAAGTTCCTCGTTGGCTTTTGCTACGGCAGGCGTCCACACCTGGTCGAGCAGGGCGTAGACAGCCTCTGGTGTCTTTGCCATGCGTGTGTCGAGAATTTGCGAGGCGCAGTTTTTGAAGCCCATAAGCTTTGCCCTTTCCAAGCGCAGCTTCACCAGTTTTGCGCAGATTTCCTTGCTGTCGTAGTCGTTGCCCTGATTGCCACGATTGCAATATGCCTGGTATATTTTACGCCTCAGCTCCCTGTTGCTGCAATACTGCAGGACAGGATTGCACGATGCCCTCTGCATGTTGAACATCCACTTACCCGTCTGCCCCTGTGCAGCAGCCATTGCCGCCGCCCTGTCGATATCAGATTGTGGTAGTCCCTGAAGGTCTTCAAGCTTGTCGACGGTGACGAAGGTGTTGTTGGTCTCATGGAGCAGGTTTTGTGAGAACTGCACCTGTAGGTCGGAAATCTCCAAATTCAGCTGGCGCAGTTTCTCCTTGTCCTCATCTGAGAGGTTCGCCCCGTTTCTCTCGAATCGTTTGTAGATGTTCTCCGTTACCTTCATCTCCTCTTTCGACAGCGTTGTTGAGTCGGCCTCGTCATATATGGCTTTCACCCTCTCGAAGAGCTTGTCATTCATGTATATGTCATCACTGTGTGCCGAGAGTATTGGCGACAGCTCCTTGTCAAGAGCCCGGAACTCGGGAGTGGAATTGCTGCTTGACAGTGGCCAGAACGTCGCAGACGCGCGGTTCAGAGCCTCGCCGCTGCGGTCGAGTGCGGCAATGGTGTTCTGAAACGTGGGCTTAGCCTTGTTTCCGGCTATGGTCTCCACATTTTTCTTCTGTTCATCCACACCTTCGAGTATTGCCTCTCGGTAGTCATCGACAGTCAGCTTGTCAAAAGACTCAATGCCGTGGATGTTCTTGCTTTTTTCCTGCAGCGCATTTGTGTGCCCTGCCTCACCTGCTGTTGTCATGTTGCTCTCTTGTGTCTTGCAGCCTCCTATAGTCAGTGTAGTTGCCATGAGTGCCGCAACAGTAATCTTGCTGTTCATAGAAATGTCTGTTTTGCTTGCAAATATAAACATTTCTGTCTGATTATGCAAGCAATAATCAAAGTTTCGCTTATTGTGGCTTTGTACGACGGTGTGGCAGTTGCCGTCAATAAGCACAAAATCTGTTTTTTGTTTTGTTATTCCACTTGATTGCATTACCTTTGCAGTGGCAAATAGAGATTGTAATGTATGTGCGTGCGCGCATCTGCCGTTCTCTGCTGCCAGTTATAGAGAATAATTAGTTTAGTTACCGAATAAAAAAAGACTTTTTTATGATTTTGTTCTTTAAGACTTCCCAGGAGAATGTTATTGCGGCTGAGATCAACCACCAGCCCAGCCAAGACGAGGTCAACGAGCTTTGCTGGCTTTTTGGCGATGCAGAGTGTCTGGACTCCGACACCCTCGGAGGCTACTTCGTAGGCCCACGACGTGAGATGATTACCCCATGGAGTACAAATGCCGTTGAGATTACCCAGAACATGGGACTTGCTGGTGTTACACGTATAGAGGAGTACTTCCCCGTTGGCTCAAAGGATGCTGACCATGACCCCATGCTCCAGCGAATGTACGATGGCCTCGACCAGACGGTGTTCACAGTCAGCCATACTCCTGAGCCCATCAAGTTTGTAGACAATCTGGAGAAGTTCAACGAGGAGGAGGGACTTGCCCTGTCGCCAGAGGAGATAGAGTATCTCCACAACATGGAGAAGCAGAACGGACGTCCGCTCACCGACTCCGAGATATTCGGTTTCGCACAGATTAACTCCGAGCATTGCCGTCACAAGATATTCGGGGGCACATTCATCATCGATGGACAGGAGAAGGAAAGTTCCCTCTTCGCCCTCATCAAGAAGACCACCCAGCAGCATCCCGGAAAGATATTGTCTGCCTACAAGGACAATGTGGCCTTTGCCCAAGGTCCCGTCATTGAGCAGTTTGCTCCCGCCGACCAGTCAACTGCCGACTGGTTCAAGGTGAAGGACATAGAGAGCGTCATCTCTCTCAAGGCCGAGACCCACAACTTCCCAACCACGGTAGAGCCTTTCAATGGTGCAGCTACCGGTACTGGTGGTGAGATACGCGACCGTATGGGTGGCGGCGTAGGTTCTTGGCCTATAGCAGGAACAGCTGTATACATGACAGCCTATCCGCGTCTGACAGACGACAATGGCCATGCCGACAGCTCACGCGACTGGGAGGACATACTGCCCGTAAGGAAGTGGCTGTACCAGAGCCCTGAGCAGATTCTTATCAAAGCCTCGAATGGCGCCAGCGACTTCGGCAACAAGTTTGGCCAGCCACTCATCACAGGTTCGCTGCTCACTTTCGAACATCAGGAGAACAACGAGAAATATGCCTACGACAAGGTAATCATGCTTGCAGGTGGTGTTGGCTATGGCACAAAGCGCGACTGCCTGAAGAAGGAACCGCAGAAGGGCAACAAGGTTGTCGTTGTCGGCGGTGACAACTACCGTATCGGTCTTGGTGGTGGCTCGGTGTCGTCGGTAGACACAGGACGTTACAGCAACGGCATAGAGCTCAACGCCGTGCAGCGTGCCAACCCGGAGATGCAGAAGCGTGCCTACAACCTTGTGAGAGCACTGGTTGAGGAGGATAACAATCCGGTAGTGAGCATCCACGACCATGGCTCGGCAGGCCACCTTAACTGCCTGTCGGAGCTTGTTGAGGAGTGCGGAGGCTCGATAGACATGTCGAAGCTGCCGATTGGTGACAAGACGCTGAGCGCGAAGGAGATTATCGCCAACGAATCGCAGGAACGCATGGGACTGCTCATTGACGAGAAGCACCTTGAGCATGTGCAGAAGATTGCCGAGCGCGAGCGCGCCCCGATGTATGTTGTAGGCGAGACAACCGGCGATGCCCACTTCAGCTTCGTACAGTCTGATGGCAAGAAGCCTTTCGACCTTGACGTGGCTCAGATGTTTGGACATTCTCCCAAGACGGTGATGGTGGACGAGACTGTAGAGAGAAAATACGAGGATGTCACCTACAGCCTCGACGAGATAGATGCCTATGCAGAACGTATGCTTCAGCTGGAGGCTGTAGCATGCAAGGACTGGCTCACCAATAAGGTTGACCGCTCCGTTACGGGCAAGGTGGCACGCCAGCAATGTCAGGGACAGCTGCAACTGCCGTTGAGCGACTGTGGTGTGGTGGCTCTCGACTACCGTGGCCGCAAGGGTATCGCAACAGCTCTCGGACATGCGCCACAGGCTGGACTCGCAAGTCCAGAGGCAGGCAGCGTACTCTCTGTGGCAGAGTCACTGACCAACATCGTATGGGCACCGATGGCAACCGATGCCAACAATCCCTCGCCAATTGAGAATATCAGTCTTTCGGCTAACTGGATGTGGCCTTGCCGCTCACAGAAGGGCGAGGATGCGCGTCTCTATGCTGCCGTTGAGGCTCTGAGCGACTTCTGCTGCGCCATTGGAGTAAATGTTCCTACAGGAAAAGACTCGCTGTCACTGTCGCAGCAATATCCCGATGGTGAGAAGATAGTTTCTCCCGGTACAGTGATTGTGTCAAGTGGCGGTGAGGTTGAGGACATCAGGAAAGTGGTTTCTCCAGTCATCGTCAATGACAAGAATTCAAGCCTTTACCATATAGACTTCAGCTTCGACGAGCAGCGTCTTGGCGGCTCCGCATTTGCTCAGAGTCTCGGCAAGGTGGGCAGCGATGTGCCTACAGTCAAGAACCCTGAGTATTTTGCCGACTGCTTCAATGCCATTCAGGAGCTTATCCGCCGCGGGTGGATAATGGCCGGACATGACATCTCTGCCGGTGGTCTGCTGACAACCCTCCTTGAGATGACTTTCGCCAATACCAAGGGCGGCCTGAACATCAACCTTCACGACCTTGCAGGTGATGATGTCGTAAAGAACCTCATGGCTGAGAACCCGGGTGTTGTCATTCAGGTTTCCGACGAGCACAAGAATGACCTTAGGGAGTATCTTGAGGACAACGGCATCGGCTATGCCAAGATAGGCTATCCTGTTACGGACGGACGCACCCTGAAGGTTGTCAAGGGCGAGTGGAGCCATAGCTTCGACATTGATGCTCTTCGCGACAAGTGGTATAAGACCTCTTATCTTCTCGACCGCAAGCAGAGCATGAATGGCATGGCCAAGCAACGTGCCGAGAACTACAAGCACCAGCCTGTTGAGCTTAGCTATCCTGCCGCCTTCACGGGCAAGCTCTCACAATACGGCATCTCTGCAGACCGCAGGCAGCCCAGTGGTGTTAAGGCTGCCATCATCAGGGAAAAGGGTACCAATGGCGAGCGCGAGATGGCATATTCGCTCTATCTGGCAGGCTTCGACGTGAAAGATGTCATGATGACCGACCTTATCAATGGCCGCGAGACGCTTGAGGACATTAATATGATAGTATTCTGTGGCGGTTTCTCCAACTCTGACGTTCTTGGCTCAGCCAAGGGATGGGCAGGAGCATTCCTCTATAATCCTAAAGCCAAGGAGGCACTCGACAAGTTCTATGCCCGTGAGGACACGTTGTCACTTGGTATCTGCAACGGATGCCAGCTGATGGTAGAGCTAAATCTCATCAATCCCGAGCACGAGCATCGCGCACACCTGCTCCACAACCGCTCGCACAAGTTTGAGAGTGCATACCTCTCGTTGGCCATACCTCAGAACAGCAGCGTACTCTTCGGCTCGCTTAGCGGCAGCAAGCTTGGTCTGTGGGTAGCCCATGGAGAGGGACGTTTCGAACTGCCTGAGGCAGAGGACAAGTACAATGTGGTTGCCAAATACAACTACAGCAGTTATCCCGGCAACCCCAACGGCTCCGACTATAACGTTGCGGGCATCTGCTCCGCCGACGGCCGTCACCTGGCAATGATGCCACACCTTGAGCGTGCCATCTTCCCATGGCAGCTTGGATGGCAGGAGGCAGCACACCGCAACGACGAGGTGACTCCGTGGATAGAGGCCTTCGTCAATGCACGTAAGTGGATTGAGAACAGGAAGTAGGTACACTTACGGGTCTTACTATGCAGAATCTCTATTTGACACTGTTCAAAACCTTCTTTAAGATTGGCGCATTCACCCTCGGGGGTGGATACGCCATGATACCTATTATAGAAGAGGAGGTGGTGAACAAGCACAAGTGGGCCACCCGTGAGGAGATGCTCGACCTTATTGCCGTAGCGCAGAGCTGCCCGGGAGTCTTCGCTATCAACATCAGCACTTTTATTGGCTATAAGCTACGCAAGAAGCGCGGCGCATTGTGTACCACCCTTGGGACTGCTCTGCCCTCGTTCGTCATCATCCTTGTCATAGCCCTTTTCTTCCACCGTTTCATGGATGTACCATGGGTAGCTGCTATGTTCCGTGGCATACGCCCGGCCGTTGTTGCCCTCATTGCAGCCCCAACCTTCAATCTGGCCAAGAGTGCGCATATAGGATTGTACAACTGCTGGATACCCATAATCACAGCCTTGCTCATCGCGGCACTTGGTGTAAACCCTATATATATTATTGTTGTGGCGGGAGTGGCAGGCTATCTATATGGACAATTCATAAAACCGACAGAGCAGTAACAGAATATATATGATATTCCTCGAACTATTCTACACATTCTTCGTCATCGGCCTTTTCGGCTTTGGAGGCGGATATGGTATGCTGTCGCTCATACAGACGCAGACGGTTTCCATACACCATTGGCTTACAACGGCAGAGTTCACAAATATTGTGGCCATATCGCAGATGACACCTGGCCCCATAGGCATCAACTCAGCAACATATTGCGGATATGCCGCGGTGCATAATGCCGGATATGGCGAGGCCATGGCTGTTCTTGGCTCTGCTACTGCCACCTTCGCCCTGGTGCTGCCCTCGTTCGTGCTAATGGTTCTCATCAGCAAGATGTTCATGCGCTATATGAATACGCCTGCCGTGCAGAGCATATTCCTCGGACTGCGCCCGACGGTAGTGGGGTTGCTTGCTGCTGCTGCCTTGATGCTTATGAACCGTGAGAACTTTGGCTCCATGTATGATAGTCCATGGCAGTTCTTTATCAGCATTGCCCTGTTTGTATCCACCTTCGTGGGTACCTATTATATAAAAATAAACCCCATAAAAATGATTTGCTATGCTGCGTTTGCTGGTCTTGTTCTGCTTTATTGAGATGGGCGTCACTACTATGACAGCCCAAGGACGTACCCGACGTCCTATGACGGAGTTCACTACCGACACCGCCATGGTCCACGACCCCGTCATGGCCTACGAGGATGGCGTATATTATATGTTCTCTACGGGTATGGGCATTCAGCTTATGACATCTTCCGACCGCCGCTCATGGACATTCAAGCCGGGCGGCGTCATGGGGCACGATGGCATCCCTGCCTGGACTCATGATAGTGTTCCTGGCTTCCGCAACCACGTGTGGGCACCCGACATCTTCCGTTTCAACAACAGATGGTGGATAGCCTACAGTTGCTCGACATTCGGCAGGAACACCTCGGCCATAGGGCTGATAAGCTCCCCCACCCTTGCCACACCTCAGTGGACTGACGAGGGATGTGTCATTACCAGCAGGCAGGACCGCAACAACTGGAATGCCATTGATGCCAACATCTGTGCTGATGCTGATGGACGGCCATGGATGACATTTGGAAGCTTTTGGGACGGCATACAGATTATACCTCTTGACAGCACCATGCACGCTGTCGGCAGTCCAAGGACAATAGCACGCAGATGGGGCGACAACCTCTCTCATGGCGGCAACCCCACTTCCGAATACGCTGGCGAGAACGCCATAGAGGCACCGTTCATATTCCATAAGGACGGCTGGTACTACCTGTTCGTCAGCTGGGACTATTGCTGCCGTGGCGAGAAGAGCACATACCGTGTGGCCGTAGGACGGAGCCGCAAGATTACCGGGCCATATCTCGACCGCAATGGCAAGGATATGTCTACAGGTGGAGGAACACCGTTCTTTGGTGGCGATGGTGTGTCGTTGCAGGCTGCCGGACATTGTGCCGCATACTCCTTCCCCGATGGTGACATCTTCATATGCCATGGCTACAGCGTAGCACACGATGGCGCGGCAATGTTAGTGCAGAGAAAAATCAGCTGGACTGACGATGGATGGCCGACTGTAGAGCCATAGTTTTTTTATCACAATAATCATAGCATATATGACTATCGTTGAAATATTTTTGCTGGCAGTTGCCCTTGCCATGGACTGCTTCACAGTCTCGATAGTGTTCGGTGTGCTGCTCCGTTGCTACGACTGGCGCACCATTCTCACCACAGCCTTCCTCTTCGGACTCTTTCAGGCACTGATGCCATTGGCGGGCTGGCTATGTACGGCAAAATTGAGCTCGTATGTTGAGAGCGTCGACCACTGGGTGGCATTTGGCCTACTGTCCTTTCTTGGTGGAAGAATGATAGTAGAGTCGTTCAAGGATGATGATGCCGACCACCATTTCAATCCCCGTAGTCTGAAAACGCAGCTGACCTTTGCCGTAGCAACGAGCATCGACGCACTCGCCGTGGGCATCTCTCTGGCTTGTCTCGGCTATACATCCATGTCCACGCTTGTCATGCCTCTTGTCGTCATCGGTGTCGTCTCTCTTGTTTTCAGCATCACAGGCAACATCCTTGGCATACGCTTTGGAAAGGGCGTGGCAAAACGTATGAGGCCTGAGCTTATCGGAGGAACAGTGCTTATAGCCATTGGTGTGAGAGTCCTCTTTGAGCATCTCTTCGGATAATCCCGCATGTATTATATATATTTTTATAAGACCATAATATAATATGATAAACCGTCTATTACAATTTCTGGATGCCTCTCCAGTCAATTTCTTGGCAGTAAGAAACATTATTGCAGAACTCGAGCAGTCGGGCTACACCCGTTTCGATGCCAGCGAGTCCCTTACCGATATTCAGCCGGGTAGTAAGTTTTTTGTGACGAAGAACGACTCGTCGGTGTATGCTTTCCGCATAGGCAGTAAGCCACTTGCCGAAGCAGGCTTCCGCATGATATGTGCCCACTGCGATTCTCCTACGTTCCGTATAAAACCCAATGCAGAGATGCTCTGCGAGGGTGGCATCGTGAAACTCAATACCGAGGTGTATGGTGGTCCTATAATGTCGACATGGTTTGACCGTCCGCTAACACTTGCCGGTCGTGTGATAACAAGGGGTGACAGCCCCATGGAGCCCCGCACATTGCTCATGCATGTACACAGGCCTCTTCTGCAGATAAGCAATCTTGCCATACATTTCAACCGTCAGGTGAACGATGGGGTAAAGCTAAGCCGTCAGAAAGACATGCTTCCGCTGCTGGGTATGGTGACAGACGAGCTGGAGAAGGGCAATATGCTCCTTAGGGTCATTTGTGATGAGCTTGGCATAAGTAAGGAAGAGATTCTCGACTTCGACCTTTATCTTGCTGATGCTACACCAGCCTGCCTCTTCGGAGTGCATGACGAGTTTATTTCATCAGGCCGTCTCGATGACCTGTCGATGTGCTACGCTGGTCTTGAGGCACTAACGGGAACACCGGATGGCGAGGTAACGAGCGTATTAGCCATCTTCGACAATGAGGAGACTGGCTCGCAGACCAAGCAGGGTGCAGGAAGTCCTTTCCTCTCGTCGCTGTTACGCCGAATTGCCTTAGCTCAGGGAGGAGGCGAGGAGGCATATTGGCGCTCGGTAGAGAAAGCCTTCATGGTCTCTGCTGACAACGCACACGCATGGCATCCCAACTATAGCGAGAAGTATGACCCGACGAACCATCCCGTTCTTGGTGGTGGCCCTGTAATAAAGTTCAACGCTGCACAGAAATATGCCAGCGATGCCGTGTCGGCGGCAGTATTCTCAGAGATATGCCGTAAGGCTGGAGTGCCATGCCAGCGGTTCGTCAACCATAGCGATGTGGCAGGTGGAAGCACCCTTGGCAACATTCTTGCCTCGTCAATACCTCTTCGGGGCGTAGACATGGGCAACGCTATTCTTGCCATGCACAGCTGCCGCGAGACAGGCAGTGTGGCAGACCACGAATTCTGCGTAAAGGCATTTAAAACTTTCCTGAGCGAATAAGGGCAAGAGGGCTAAGGAGCCTTCCCCGCATACCCCAGGCACACAACGCTGATTCTTACGTTTCTCACCTTAATCAGCTGGCTGGCACACGCCATGATAGTAGCGCCCGTTGTCACCACATCATCAACTATAGCCACATGCTTGCCTGCAACCTTATGTCCATCGGCAAGTTCCCATGCTCCCTCCATATTGTCCTGTCTTTCCCAACGGTTAAGACTTGTCTGGCTTCCTTTGAAGACGGTACGGCGAACGACGCCTGTCACCACGGGAAGCCCTGTGATATCGGCTATGCCACGAGCCATCTCCTCACTTTGGTTGTAGCCACGCAAAACCATTCTCTTGCTTGTCAGCGGCACAGGCATCAGCACGTCTATGTCACCGAAGAAGTCGGTAGCCATCAGCTCCATGGCCATGAGCCTTCCCATCTGGTAGCAGAAGTCGGGATGACTCCCGTATTTCATGCCATAGACGATGTTGCAGGCCTGCGAGCCATGCTCGTACCTCATCAGGGCGACAGCCTTCTCCAAGGGCACAATTCCCCAGAGATTCTTTGCCATGACATTGTCATAGGGATGTTCTGCAAACGACGTGCGGGGAAGCATCATGTTGCAGGCCGCGCATATCACGTGGGCAGGCACCTCTATGCGGCAGCCGCAGACGGCACACGCACGAGGACTAATAAGGTCTGCCAGACGTGCGAGGAGGCTAACTGTCATAGTCGTCTATATCCTGTACCGAGGCCTCGCCGAGGCATCTCTTTATCACCTGCATGTCGAAACCACGCCCAAGGGCATATTTCACAAGCTTCATCGACCGCTCGTAGTCGGAGCTGCCCTTTACCGACCGTGCCTTTGCCTTGAGCAGTGGCGCCAGCACCTCGGCATAGTCGTCATCGCTGATAACGGCAAGGGCCTCGGCCTGTATGTCGGCAGGTATACGCTTCTGCCACATGGCCTCGGCTATCTTGCGACGGCCCCATTTGTTAAACTTCAGCTTGTCACGCACGAAGAGGGGGGCAAAGCGGCGGTCGTCGACATAACGGTCATCAACAAGACGGCACAGCACACGCTGGCGGGCATCGGCAGACAGTCCCCATTTCTCCATCTTCTGCATCATCTCGCCACTGCAATGCTCGGCCTTCGAACATTCTGTGGCCAACAGGGCGAGGGCTTTCTCTTCACTTATCTCTCTCATAATCTTATTGCTTTCACGAAACGCTGACGGCCATATTGGTCATCGATGACCTCTACCTGCTCGAACCCCATGGTGCAGAGAAGTTCCGTAATGGACGATGCACACAGGGGATTAATCTCGAAATAGAGCCTGCCGCCATGACGTAAGGCACTGATGGCATACCGGGCTATGGCAACATAAAAGCGCAAGGCATCGGCGTCGGGGACAAAGAGTGCCAGATGGGGCTCGTAGTCGAGGACACTATGCGACATCGACTGCCGCTCGCTATCAAGGACGTATGGCGGATTGGATACTATGACCGACCAGCGTTCCACATCGGATGGCGGGCATAGGGCATCCTGCCTGACAACTCCCACCTGCGCTCCCATAGCATCGGCATTCCGCTGCGCCACCGACAGGGCAGTGTCTGATATGTCCCAGCACTCCACACTACAGCCGGGACAGTCAAGGGCTATGGTAATGGCAATGCATCCGCTGCCCGTGCATATGTCGAGTACGCTGCCCACATCGCTGCCAATGTCACGGCATACTGTCTGCACAAGCTCGGCTGTCTCGGGGCGTGGGATGAGGACTCCTGGCTCCACATGGAAGGTACGGCCACAGAACTCAGCCTCGCCAAGGACATACTGCACGGGCTCGCCTTTCTGCAGCCTCGACGCTATGTCGGCAAGGCTGGCCTGCTGGTCTGCCGTTAGACGGGCGGTGCCGTCACAGATAATGTCGGCATACGAGAGGCCGAACCGTGTCTCAAGGACAAGGCGCACGATGGCGCGAGCCTCACTGTCACCATATACCGTCGACAGACGGCTGCAAAGGTCTCTGTAGGTTGGTGTGTGGTTGTCTTCCATAATCATATGGTGCAAAAGTAAATCTTTTACATTGGTTACACAAAAAGAAGTTGTTAAAGAAGCTAAAGAATAGGAAGAAGGCCATACGGACAGACAGCCATGCAATCGATTGCACGCTAAAAAAGACTAAACAGCAGGCACCTCTTATCGTACACTTGATAAATAGTTGTAATTTTGAGCACGAAAACAAATCTTACCTACAACAGTATGAAACATATTTACTCACTACTTCTTGCGCTTGCCACCCTGCCACAGGGGATGAGCGCACAGGGATGGCCCGCCAACTACGACGGCGTGATGCTCCAGGGGTTCTACTGGGACTCTTTTGACGATACACAATGGAAAAATCTGCAGGATCAGACCAAGGATCTGGCAGGCAACTTCTCATTAGTATGGATTCCGCAGAGCGGCAAGTGTCTGGAGACTTACCAGACCATGGGCTACACGCCATACTATTACTTCAACCAGAACTCGAGCTTCGGCACAGAGAGCGAGCTGCGCGACCTCATATCGTCGTTCAAGGATGCAGGAATAGGTACCGTGGCCGACGTGGTGGTAAACCATCACAACACCACGGGATGGTTCACCTTCCCTGCCGAGACCTACAAGGGGGTGACCTACCAGCTGCTGCCTACTGATATCACGGCCAACGACGACGGCGGCAAGACAGCCCAGGAGGCTGCCAGGCAGGGCGTTGCGCTCAGTACCAACAACGACGAGGGTGAGGACTGGGGAGGCATGCGCGACCTCGATCACAAGAGCCAGAACGTGCAGAACATCATCAAGGCTTATGTCAGGTACCTCAAGGATGACCTCGGATACACGGGCTTCAGATATGATATGGTGAAGGGCTTCGCGGCATCCCACGTGGCAGACTACAACAAGGCGGCGGGAATAGAGTTCTCCGTGGGCGAATACTGGGACAGCAACGCCAATATCCAGTCCTGGATAGAGAACACGGGCAAGAACAGCGCAGCCTTCGACTTCCAGTTCCGGTACAATGTGCGCGACGCTGCCAATGGCGGCAACTGGACATTGCTCAACAGCACCAACAACCTCATGCACGATGCCACGCTCAGGCAGTATGCCGTGACATTCGTCGAGAACCACGACACCGAGTACCGCTCAGCATCATCGCCACAGGACCCGATAAAGAAAGACACGCTCGCCGCCAACGCCTACCTGCTGGCAATGCCCGGCACACCGTGCGTGTTCCTGAAGCACTGGATGGACTACAAGGATGAGATTGGAGCCATGATAGCGGCACGAAAGGCTGCTGGCATCACCAACATGAGCAACTACGTGAAGAAACAGATCAACCAGAACTACTACGCCGTGGTGGTAAACGGCAACCTCTATGCCGCCATGGGAAAGACCGATATGATGACGGCACCGGGCAACGGGTGGACGAAGGTGCTCGACGGATACCATTACGCTTACTATCTGGCAAACACCCTCGAGACGGCATTCGCCGACAAGGCATCGGGCATAAGGAACGGCGCATTCAAGGTGAGGCTCTATGCCGTAACTGACGACGCTGCCGCAAAGGTGGTATACACCACCGACGGAACAGATCCTACGGCACAGAGCACCGCCGTGGCATCGGGGACGGAGATTACCGTCTCTGACAACTGCACGCTGAAAGTGGGAATACTCTCTGCAGGCAAGGTCAAGGGCATCGTCTCGCGCGACTATGTAATAAAGGTTGTCGAGGACGTGCCCGACGTATTCGATACTCCTGCACCAGGATATACCTTCCACGCATACTTCGTGGCACCAACCACCTGGAAGAAGGACATCCTCTGCTGGGCATGGACATCCACGCAGAACTACACTGGCGGCACGTGGCCAGGCAGCAAATGTTACAAGATAAGGAAGAATGGCAACAACGAGTACGTATGGCAGTGGTGCTACTACGGTGATATCACTACTCCGCCGACGGGCATCATCTTCAGCAATAACGGCTCCCCACAGACTGCCGACATGACATTCGCCAACGGAGCATACTACAACATCAACGGCAAGACTACCGGCATACAGGCAGCGACAGCCACGAAGCCAGCCATATCGGGCAACATATACAGCATCGATGGCCGTCTCGTGCGACGCAACGCCTCATCGACAGCCGGACTCTCCAAAGGTGTATATGTCTATAACGGCAAGAAAATTGTAGTGGATAGCGAATAACAAAAACAGAAAGCAGCAGGACCTCAAGAAGGCTCCTGCTGCTTTCCGTTTATGTGTGTTCTATAAATTCGCTCTGTCAGATTCTGGAATTATCCGCGTCCTCCGCATTTTCCGTGTGAAGACAATCAACAATCAATCATCAGTCATCAATAATCAATAATCAACAATCAACAATCAATCATCATTAATCGAAACTTGTTCTCCCCCGTCCGCTTGCGGACCCATTTCCTTCAATTCACGGTTAATTCGCTTTAATTTGCGTTCTCCTCCCTCGTCCGCCTGCGGACATCCGTACCCTTCCGTGTTTTCCGTGTGAAGACAATCAATAATCAGTCATCAGTCATCAATAATCATCTTCCGTGTCCCTCCGTGTCATCCATCAATATATATTTTTTTTCTTTTAATTGCTGGTCATTTATGGCAATTGCAGACCACAAACCACCAACTCTTTTTCTTGAACAGCAATTACCTGCAATATAACGGCAATTAAAAAAATATTTTTCTTTCAATTGCTGTCCAATTGATGACAATTGCCGTTTACCCACAAAGTCCGCCTGCGGACATCCGTACCCTTCCGTGTTTTCCGTGTGAACACCATCAATAATCAGAAACTTGCGTAGCTTGATGAGCTCCTCTAATAATAAACAAGGTGCGAATAATCAATCATCACCAATCAACTATCGTTCATCATTAATCGAAACTTGTTCCCCTCCCCCGTCCGTCTACGGACCTCCGTTTAAATTCCGTTTAAATTCCGATGATTCACATTCCCCCACACCGTCCGCTTGCGGACCTCCGTGTCCTCCGCATTTTCCGTGTGAAGACAATCAATAATCAGTCATCAATAATCAATCATCAGTAATACATGATTTATGTAATTAACGTTAATTATTTGGGCATATATGCCGTATATACGAAATATATTATATATCTTTACAGCTGAATTAAAGCTTATGACTTATGAAAACAGAGACCAAAAGAAAGATCATCAATCTTGATGAGTCCACCTTCAAGACCCTCTCCATCATGGCTATTGAGAACGGAACGAACCTTAAGAACTATATTGAGCATTTGCTTTCCGATATAGCAGACAATTACGAGGACGCACGCCTATATGCCAAGCTGAATAAGGAACGTCCCGAAGGACACGTCATGCTCAACGAACAGGAAAAGGCAGAATTTGAAGATTGGTTAGGCGTATGAATGTAGATTACTCCAAGGACTTCAAAAAGTCCGTTAAGAAACTTTCCGGCAAGATGCTTGACTCCGTGCGAAGAGTCGTTGCGGAAGTCAAGAGTGCCGAAAGCATTAAAGACATTACCAACTGCAAGAAACTTGTCGGCTATCGCAACGTCTATCGCATCCGAATAGGCGACTATCGTGCATTCTTTACATTCCATATTGAAATCGTCAATGACACTGTATTCTTCAGATATCTTGTTCCCCGAGGAGAAGCATATGGCAAGAAGACACAGGTAGAATTGAAACGTATGGATGACTGACTTCTTTTTTGTAACTCAATCAACTTACCGCTAATCAGTAATCAGTAATCAATAATCAGTAATCAGTAATCAGTAAATCAATGAATGATCCCAGGAAATTCCCTTGGAAACGGAAAAAGACTACGAGCACTCTTGAGTCAAAAAAGGTAAGAACGTATGCTCCCCTACTTAGTGAAGAGCAAAAACAATCAGCCAGCATTCAAGACTTGTCTTACGATTTTGCATGTCGCATCATACGTCTGTTTCAGTATCTTACAGAAGACTCGATATATAAAGAATACATCATTAGCAAGCAAGTTTTCCGTAGCGGTACAAGCATAGGAGCTAATATACGAGAAGCCCAGCATGCTCAATCCGATGCTGATTTTCTTTCCAAGATGCAAATCTCCTTGAAGGAATGTAATGAAACCGACTATTGGTTGCAACTATTGCATGATAATGGTTATCTGAACGACGTCCAATACAGCTCTATAAACACAGATAGAGTCCGTATCCACAAACTATTAAATGCCATCGTCTCCACCACAAGACGCAAGATTGGCAAATAATCAGTGATCAGTCATCATCAATCAGTAATCAGTCATCAGCAATCAGTCATCATCAATCAGCCATCAGTAATCAGTAATCAGCAATCAGGAACTTGCGTAGCTTGATGAACACCGCTGAAAATATATTATGTGTGAATAATCGTCCATCATTAATCAACCCTTGTTCACCAACTTCGTCCGTTTGCGGACCTTATCCGTATAATCTGTGCAATCCGTGGGACAAAATATTCATCTGTCAGCACTGACCAAGCAATCTGCATATTTTCCGCCAAATCCTAAACAGTGGCTCACACAGTGCCTCTTCCGGATAGCTTATGGCGAATATGAACATTCTTTTGAACTTCCATATATGATATTTCAGCCTATGCTGATACATATTCGGTTTCTTGCTGTTATAATGCCCGAAGTTGCCAATATTCATTATGTCGGCAAGCAACTTCTTCCCCTCCTTTTCGTTAGGCTCACATATATAATAATGTGTTGGCATAGCAAAAACCTTATGGAGGACTGACATTACAGCTCCCGCAAACTTGCCCATACCGAAAGATCTAATCACCCCCATAACTTCAGTATTTGACATGACGGAAGCGCCTAATCCCTCGTTACACATACCCTGTGACTTCAAGTTATTGAAGTCAACCACATCATTATGCCATACGCGCAACACATAGTAGTAATCCATGAGTTGGCGCAAGCCAAGCCCGCCATCTATATAATGTTTGTACATGTGAGCCATTTGAAACACCACATTAAAAGATGTCGTTGGCACCGCAAATCCCATTTGCGTCATATTCATCATGCACTCCTCTTCATGGCATTTGAACCATCGCTGCAATCGCCAGTTTCTCCATGGCGAATACAGATGTGCAGGTCGATAATGCACCTCAACGGGAGTACCATCCATATTTGGAGCATCGAGGTGATGATAAGAAAGAGCAGAAGCAAGTTCTTTCCCCTCCAATCGATAAAGCTGTTTCACATACTCAATCACCGCCTTATGCCCATGATACTTCACATATTCCACCTCGTCCTTCCCCGTCTGTATAGCAATAGGAGCGTGAGGAATCGTCCATACATCTATATCACCGCATTGCCTCCTTTTTCGCAGATACTCCGGATAGTTAAAAAGATTTCCCTGCCCTTTCAGTATACACGTGGACAATCCGTCATGCTTATATCTTCTGGTCAGCT
>SAMEA3663023__coassemble_673_pt1 | contig 52375 bp, 41 predicted proteins | sample SAMEA3663023__metabat2_low_PE_013 | metagenome-assembled genome bin SAMEA3663023 (sample SAMEA3663023) | pig gut metagenome | biome: pig gut; feature: pig-associated habitat; material: faeces | place: France | collected 2012
ATCATAACTCCCCATCATAACTTCTTTCTTGCCTTCCTTTACTTGCGAAAGTTGAGAGCCTGATCTTAGAGTCCAAGCAGGTAGGGCGACACACGACACCTACTTCACCGTGATGAGGAAGTAGTTCTTCTTGCCTTTCTGTACAAGCAGATACTTGCCATCGATGAGGTCATCGGCAGTAATCGTCTGGTCGAAGGCAGTGAGTTTCTCCTTGTTGAGGCTTACGCCACCACCCTTGACGAGCTTACGCATCTCGCTCTTGCTTGGGAATATATCCATTCCTTCCTGACAGAACACGTCAACGGCAGGCTGTCCTATCACATCCTTGGATGCCGTGTAGTGTGGCACACCATTGAAAACATCAAGGAATGTGGCCTCGTCGAGACGCTGTAGGCTGTCCTTGGTGGCTTTACCGAAGAGGATGTTGGTTGCTTCCTGAGCCATCTGCAGGTCTTCGGCAGAGTGTACCATTGTGGTAACCTCCTCGGCAAGACGCTTCTGCAGGGTACGGCGGCCAGGATCCTGACGGTGCTCCTCAATAAGAGCATCGATGGTTTCCTTTTCGAGACTTGTGAATATCTTGATGTATTTCTCAGCGTCGTCATCCGACACGTTGAGCCAGAACTGGTAGAAGGCGTATGGCGTTGTGCGGTTACGGTCGAGCCAAACATTGCCGCTCTCTGTCTTTCCGAACTTCTTTCCGTCGGCCTTTGTTATGAGCGGGCAGGTGAGGCAGAAAGCCTCGGCTTCCGAGCCGAGCGTGCGGCGGATAAGCTCCGTACCAGTTGTCATGTTGCCCCACTGGTCGTTGCCGCCAAGCTGCAGCTGCACTCCATGGTGCTGGTAGAGGTAGAGGAAGTCGTATCCCTGCAGCAGCTGGTAGGTGAACTCGGTAAATGACAGACCGTCGCGTGTCTCTCCGCTAAGACGTTTCTGCACGGAGTCTTTCGCCATCATGTAGTTCACAGTGATATGCTTGCCCACCTTGCGTGCGAAGTCGAGGAAGGTGAAGTCCTTCATCCAGTCGTAGTTGTTTACGAGCTCGGCCTTGTTAGGCTCGGTGCTGTCGAAGTCGAGGAACTTAGCCACCTGCTTCTTTATAGCCTCCTGGTTATGGTACAAGGTCTCCGCATCGAGCAGATTGCGTTCCTGGCTCTTGCCGGAAGGGTCTCCAATCATACCTGTCGCACCACCGACAAGGAGGTATGGCTTGTGTCCGCAACGCTGCAAGTGACGCAGCATCATTATGCCACAAAGGTGGCCTATATGCAATGAGTCGGCTGTAGGGTCAGTACCGAGGTAAGCCGAAACCATATTCTTCTGCAAAAATTCTTCGGTACCGGGCATTATCTGTGCCAGCATACCGCGCCATTTCAGTTCTTCTACGAAATTCTTCATATATATATTTTTTAGTTGACGAGTTGACAAGTACTAAGTGGTTTTACGGCACCGGGTCATATCCGCTTCCTCCCCACGGATGGCATCTGAGCAACCGCCTTATTGCAAGCCACATTCCCTTTATCGGTCCATGTTTTTGTAAAGCCTGCCGAGCATATTCCGAGCAGGTAGGCTGAAAGCGGCACGAGGGCGGAGTGAACGGAGATATGCACCTTTGATAGAAAAGTATCGGCAATATGAGCAGCCAGCTTATCCACCTTGATAGTGTCCTCATGACTTTTCCCATAACTTCTCACACAATCTTTCCATCAGGTTGAGCATCTTGGCATCAATGCGTGCAGAATCATGCAGCTTGGCATCGAGCCATATAAAGGCCATCACGAGGGTCTTTCCCTCAAGAGTTCTGGCAGCCTCCATAACAACATGCTTGTTGGTACGGTAGGCCTGCCTTAACTGCCTTTTCACACGGTTGCGCTTAACGGCACGTTTGAAGCATTTCTTAGGAACACTCACAAGCATCTGGCACGGTACGTCTCCTTGCGACTCCACAACCTTGTAGACAACACGCAGCGGGAAGGCCGAGAGAGAATGGCTATGCCCTCCTCTGAACAGAGCGTCAACAGTATTCTTGCTACAGATGCGCTCACTCTTTCCCAGCGTGCAGTCAACTGGCGAAGTCATTTCTGCCATCAGTGTATATATAATATATGTAAACTACTCCTCGCCCTTTACCTCAGCCAGATATGCCTTCAGGGCACTGGTCATAGACGGGTGTATGGATGACGGAGCCTCCAGGTCAAGCCTCAGTCCCTCGTCGCCCACGGTCTTTGCAGTAGCCGGACCAAAAGCAGCAATTCTGATGTCGCCCTGCTTGAAGTTGGGGAAGTTCTTGGTGAGAGCCTTCACACCTGTGGGGCTGAAGAAGAGAAGCATGTCGTAATCGAAATTAGCAACCTCCTCCTCGGTAAGGTCGTTGCTTACCGTACGGAACATCACACACTCCGTATGGTCAAGGTTCTTAGAGTCAAGCAGATTCTTCACATGGTCGTTATGCACATCACTAAGCGGAATGAGATATTTCTCTGTCTTATGCTTTGCCATAACAGGCACCAGGTCATCAATCTTACCCGTAGTACCGAAGAACACCTTGCGCTTGCGATACTGGACATATTTCTGGATATACAAAGAGATTGTCTCCGTCACACAGAAATACTTCATGTCCTCGGGTATAGTAAGCCTCATTTCCTTAGCCAACTTAAAATAGTTATCTATGGCGTGCCTTGAAGTGAACACCACAGCCGTATGGCTAAGTATGCTTATCTTCTGCTGACGGAACTCCTTTGCCGTGATACCTTCAACCTTAAAGAATGGTCTGAAAACCAATTCCACTCCAAACTCGTTCGCAATGTCATAATATGGTGACTTATCGCTTGCCGGCTTAGGTTGAGACACCAAAATCTTCTTTATCATCTTCTGTTATGTCCTAAAAATTTATTTTCAAATAACTGCACGCCATTACCAACACGCCCCACAAAGCGATGCCTGGCACTATTTCGAGCGCACAAAAGTACAAAATATTTTGCAAAAATACACCTTTCTGGTGGAAAAAGATTATATATGTCTTGTAAAAACACAACAATTTGGACAAAAGCAATACTATAGAAGCATATATGACGGCACTCTCCGATTCCAAATCAAAATATGCCATAAACATGGCCAGAGGGTATATGAGCACGCCCTCAGTGGCAACAAGGAAGAGGAATGCCTTAATCCATTGTAAAGTATTCTTCTTGTCAAAAAACACCCATCCGACAAGCCAGTAGGCAAGAATCTTCACAAGGAAATAGGCCGCTATGATTCCTGTGAAGGCGCCAATGACCAAATATTGGTCGATGACGAATGTCTGCCCAGCAAAGTCGTGGACAGCATAAAAGAAGATGAGCGAGAAGAGAAGGCATGTCTGAAGCATGAGGAAGAACTGGAAGCGCAGCTCGTTCGATGTCTCGCTGATCTCTGTAGTCTTTGAGCGTGGCACGTAGAAGAAGTTCTTGGCCTGCCGGAGGATGAACTGCTTTGACTGCGCTATAGCCACCATGGCTATGACAAAACATCCCAACAGCATGGAGGTAACAACGTTATCGCCAGCTATAGAGTAAGGCACAGGGTCACCACCTACTCCTTGCCGCCATGCTATAACCTCGGGTTTGTATACAGAGTCTTTCTGCACGAGCGACTTGCCATGCCATTGTGGCTTGGACAAAGTGAACGTGTCAAGATCGGGACGAGTGAAAGGCGTTCCCAAGGTGTCAGGACGAGAGCTGTAAGTAGGCGGCTGTATCTTGATATTTGCCCTTATGGCAGAGTCCTGTTGGGCAGGCGTAGCATCCTTGGGCAGCCAACTGAGCACCTGTGCCGGAGTGGGCTGTCCTGAATGGTGAACGGCGACAGCCTCCTCAGCAATCGCCGTTCCCTGTACTGTTGTAGTGTCTGCGTTCTGTAAAGCCATTAAAGCCCAAATTCTTTCCTAATCTCCTCTACCCTATCGAGCTTCTCCCACGTGAACAGCTCCACGTCGATGGTCTTGCGCTCGTGGTAACGGCTTGTAAACGTCTTCTTCACAACCTCATTCCTGCGGCCCATATGCCCGTATGCTGCAGTCTCAAGATACATGGGCTGGCGCAGCTTAAGCGTGCGCTCGATGGCCTTCGGCCTAAGGTTGAAGAGCTTGGTGATGCGTGAGGCAATCTCTCCATCGGAGATGCCTACATGCGACTTGCCATAAGTGTCGACATACACGCTCACAGGCTCGGCCACACCAATAGCATAGGCTACCTGCACGAGCATCTCGTCGGCAACACCGGCAGCGACCATGTTCTTGGCAATGTACCTGGCTGCATAAGCTGCCGAGCGGTCAACCTTACTGGAGTCCTTTCCCGAGAAGGCACCACCGCCATGGGCACCTTTGCCACCATAGGTATCAACAATAATCTTACGGCCTGTAAGACCAGTATCACCATGTGGGCCGCCAATAACGAACTTGCCTGTAGGGTTAACGAAATACTTGATGCCGTCATTGAACAAGGCCAGAACCTTCTCGCCTACCTGCTCCTTCACCCTTGGCATCAGTATTTCTATTACGTCCTTGCGTATCTGTGCCAACATGGCGTCATCGTCGTCGTTGCCGTTGGCATCCTTGATGAAGTCGTCGTGCTGTGTACTTACAACAATGGTGTCTATACGCTGAGGTACACCATTGTCGCTATACTCTATCGTTACCTGGCTCTTTGAGTCCGGGCGCAGATAGGTCATCTGTCTGCCTTCCTTGCGTATGTCGGCAAGGGTTTTCATGATGAGCTGCGCAAGGTCAAGGCCCACGGGCATGAAGTTCTCTGTCTCGTTGGTAGCATAGCCGAACATCATTCCCTGGTCACCGGCACCCTGGTCGTCATCGTTGTCATGGTCTACTCCACGGTTGATATCATCGCTCTGCTCGTGTATGGCAGTGAGAATACCACATGAGTTGCCATCAAACTGATACTCCGACTTGGTGTATCCTATGCGATTGATGGTACGGCGCGCCATAGTGGCAAGGTCGATGTACTCAGATGAGCGCACCTCACCCATGATAACAACCTGTCCTGTAGTGACGAAACTCTCTACAGCACAGCGTGCCTTGTCGTCGTAAGCAAGGAACTGGTCAAGAATGGCGTCTGAAATCTGGTCGGCAACCTTGTCGGGATGACCCTCAGAAACAGACTCTGACGAAAATAAGTATGACATGTTTAAATAATGTGTTTATGGAGACCGTTCTGCGACACCGTCCCACTAATTAACAAATATACCATTTATGATTTCTGAGGGTAATCTTGGAGTTGGCCTCGCAGCACCATCTCCAAAACGTGGTGCAAAGTTACATCTTTTCATCCGAACAGCAAAATTAATAATGTGAATTTTGGTTTGGCGGCCTAAAAACACCTGTTCCGCACACTAAAGCACACTACAAGACAAAACCATCCGCAACACACGACATGGATAGTGTTGCGGATGGTGCTGTTACGGATATACTGGCATGCCACGTATGGCACACCCTCAAAGGATTATTCCGCCGGCATCATGCAAACCGACAGACGGTTGCCGCTGGCATTGAACTCCTTCATGAACTGCATGATGGTCTCGGGGGTCTGAGCCTCGACGAGCTTCTTGTAGTCTGTGTGCATGTCGATGCCGTACTTGTTCCAATGACTCATGATGTTGAGCCAGTAGCCGTTGGTCTTCACGGCATCATCGGCCTGCTTGAGCATCAGCTCCTTGACCTTTGCAACCATAGACGCGTCACATTCTGTCTCCATGTTCTTGACTTCCTTTTCCATGATGGCTGTGGCGACATCTTTCTTCTCCGGCTTGACAGGGCATACGGCGTAAATCATGATGTTGTGGGTCTTGTCCTCACGCATCTGTGCCATGCCTCTCGCACCCACCGAGTAGGCCGCGCTCTCCTCCTCACGTATCTTCTTGAGGAATATCATGTCAAGCACCTGTCCGGCAATGTCGGCACGGATGACATTCTCAAGAGAGTAAGGCATATCCTCGTTGTACCACATATACTGGAACTTGGCCTTTGGTGTCTCCATCTTTCGTGTGAAAGTATTGTCGACAATTCCCTTCTCAAGGAAAGCGGTACGCTTGCCATTTACTACCTTGCCCTTGGCAGGCAGCGATGCTATGTACTGGCAGATGAGCGGACGGATGGTGGCCTCATCGTAGTTGCCGATGATGGTGAAGGTCCATCCGGCAGCATTGGCAGTACGCTCTTTGGCAATCTGGAGTATGCGGTCGTAATCGATGTTCTTGACATCTTCAAGGAGCATAGGCTTCAGACGTGGGTTGTGTCCGTAGAAGGTAGCGGTAGCAGAGTCGCCGAACGCTATGTCGGGCGACAGCTCACGGTTCTTCAGCTCAATCTCGTAAGAGCTTATGAGGTTGTTGAAGGCATCGGTATCTTTCTTGATGTTGGTGAAGTAGAGATAATTCATCTGCAGCATGGTCTCTACGTCCTTAGGTGTAGAGCTTCCGTTTACTGTCATCGTTGTTCCTGAGAGCCGGAGGTCTACATTTGCAATCTTGCCAGCCAGCACCTTGCCAAGCTCAGTACTTGAGAAATTGCCGAGGCCGCTGTAGCCTATCACCTGGTCGAATGCGTTGAGGTTAGTAATCTCGCTATTGGGATAGAGCGAGCCGCCGCCCTTGCCCTCACCGGAGAGCACTACCTGGTCTTTCTTGAAGTCGGTCTTCTTGAGTATGACGGTGGCACCATTGGAGAGGGTAAGCTTTGTGTAGCCGAACTTCTCGTTGCGCTCCTCCTTCTTTATCTTGCCCGGCTTAGGCATACTGGCTATCAGCGGTTCGTTCTTCACATTGTCCACGAAGGCCTCTATCTGCTGTGCGCGAGCCTCCTTGACAGCATTCAGCAGTCCTGCCTCGGTAGGATAGACGTTGCCCTCCTTCTCGTTGTTGAAGTTGATGATAACCATGTTACTGTCATTCTTTGGCAACAGCTCTGCCATGAATGCGTTCACTACTTCGATAGGTATGGCAGGTATCAGCTGCTTCATCATCTGATAGCTGTAGTCGATGGAAGGCATCGGGGCATTGGAAAGGAAGTGGGCCTTGCATTCGTTGTAGAACTGGCTGTTATAGCGCTTGTCCTTGTTGCTGTACATCTTGTCGAGTGCGCTCAACATGCTTTCCTTGAAACGCGCATACTCAGTAGGCGTGAAGCCAAACTCAGCAGCCTTGCGCGCCTCTACGAAGGCAGCCTTGAGAGAAGGCTCAATCAGCGACATGTCCTTTGGCGACACGCTGATGCCAAAGGCATCCTTGGTCTTGGCAAAGATATAGTTGCCGTCGAAAGAGCTGGCGCTGACGTATGGGCAGTCGGCCTTCTGGGCAGCCTCACCAAAGCGGCTGTTGAGCATGCTGGTGGCAGCCTGCTTCACATAGTTGAAAACCAGATACTGCGGTGTCTGCTTCAGGGAGTCGGGGAACACGTCGTGCTTGAACATGATGTCGATGTCATGCGACTGGTATTCCTTATCCTTGTCGATGATAACGATAGGTTCGGCATTGTCGGGAACAGCCTCGTCAACAACTGGAGCAGGGTTCTCAGGATTCTGGATAGGCCCGAAGAGCTTCTTTATCATAGCCTCCGTATGGTCTACGTCAACATCTCCTACGACAATGATGCCCTGGTTCTGTGGATGATACCATTTCTCGTAGTAGTCGCGAAGCTCCTTTGGGGCAAAGTTGTCGATGACAGACATGAGGCCGATGGGATAGCGCTTGCCATACTTCGATCCGGGATAGAGCTTCTCGAGATTACGCTCAAAAAGGCGCGAGCTGGCACTTGTCCTCATACGCCATTCCTCATGGATAACGCCACGCTCCTTGTCTATCTCCTCAGGGTCGAGGATAAGTCCGTCTGCCCAGTCGCGAAGGATGAGCAGGCAGGAGTCAAGGGAACTCTGGCGTGCTGTCGGCACGTTGTCGATGTTGTAGACCGTCTGGTCGATGCTTGTGTAGGCATTGAGGTCGCCTCCGAACTGAACACCGATAGACTCGCAATAGCGGATAAGGTCGTTGCCCTTGAAATTGTCGGTACCATTGAAGCACATGTGCTCAAGGAAGTGGGCCAAGCCGCGCTGGCTCTCCTCCTCCTGAATGGAGCCTACCTTCTGTGCGATATAGAAGTTCGCACGGTTCTCAGGCCAGTTGTTGTAACGGATGTAATAGGTGAGTCCGTTGTCAAGCTTGCCTATCCTTACTGCCGTATCGACAGGCAGGGAAGGCATTGACATCTGCGCCTGCGATGCACTGGCCACTAAAGAAAGGGCCAGAAATAACAATTTTCTAAACTTCATGATCTTATATGTTATTTGTTAATCTATATGCTAATTTCGCCATCTATTGCCACTTACGACAGAGACGAATCCAATAAAAGAACGTAAAATAAACGCTTTTAAGCCATATAATAGACATTTATGCCAATGTTTTATGTTATTTTAACTCCCTATTCCTGTTTCTGGGATGGTGGTCGAGTATCTCCTGTCTCAGCATGGTGGTGTCAATATGTGTATAAATCTCCGTAGTTCCAATGTCCTCATGGCCAAGTAATGCCTGTATTACTCGCAGGTCGGCACCGCCCTTGAGCAACGCTGTTGCAAACGAGTGACGGAGGGTATGTGGCGAGATAGTTTTCTTGATTCCCGCCTCCTCGGCCTGCCGCTTTATCATTATCAATATCATAGTACGGGTGAGGTGATGACCACGGCGGTTCAGGAAGACATAGTCCTCCTCGCCACGCTTTATGTCAAGATGGCAACGGTCGGTGAACCATAGCTGCAGCTCATGGATGGCCTTGTCGGAGATGGGAACGAGCCTTTCCTTGCTCCCCTTGCCAAGCACTCTTATGAACTTCTCCTCGAAGAATATGTCAGAGAGCTTGAGATTGACAAGCTCGCTGACCCTAAGGCCACATGAGAACAGCACCTCGATGATGGCTCTGTTGCGCTGACTCTCAGCCTTGCTCATGTCCATGCTATCCTCAAGCCTGTCCACCTCCTCAAGGGTAAGATACTCGGGCAGGTGCTGGGGCAGGCGTGGAGACTCAAGCAGCTCTGAAGGGTCAGTATCCATGAAGCCATCGACATTGAGAAACTTATAGAACACCCTCACGCCACTCAGTATGCGGGCTTGCGTCTTTGCCGACATGCCACGCTCGTGAATGGTTGCCGCAAAATGCTGCAGGTCCTCAAGGCGCACCTCGGTAGGAGTGAGGCTGTTGGCGGCAAGATAATCGAGAAGCCAATGCAGGTCGTGACGGTATGCCTCGATGGTATTCTCTGAGTAGTTGCGCTCCAATTTGAGGTATCTCATGTAGCGTTTCACAATATTGGCAGTTGATTGCTTGTCTGTTTCCATATTTTTTCGTACTTTTGCCGACAAAGATACAACATTTTCCTGAGATTATGAAGATACAAATCATAAACGGACCAAACTTAAACCTGCTCGGAGTACGCGAGCCAGGCATCTACGGTGACAATTCCTTTGAGAGCTATCTGCCACAGCTGCAGGCGCTATATCCCAATATAGAGATTGACTACTTCCAGAGCAATGTCGAGGGACTGCTCATAGACAAGCTACAGGAGGTGGGCTTCACCTACGACGGCATTGTAATCAACGCCGGAGCATATACTCATACATCGATAGCCTTGCAGGACTGCATAAGGTCACTGAAATGCCCCGTGATAGAGGTACACATATCAAACGTACACAAACGCGAGGAGTTCAGACACCACAGCATGATATCGTGCGCCTGCCTCGGAGTGATTGCCGGCTTCGGACTCGACTCCTACAGACTGGCCATAGAAGCCATCGTAAAAGCAAGATAATGGATATCAGCGAATACATCCTCGACCACATAGAACCCGAGGGGGAATACCTGTACAGGCTGTATAGGGCAACCAACATACACACCATTCACGGCAGAATGGCGAGCGGGCATCTGCAGGGCAGGCTGCTGAAGATGCTGGTGCGGATGGCCAGGCCAAAAAACATACTGGAGGTGGGAACATTCAGCGGCTATAGCGCCATCTGTCTTGCTGAAGGTCTGGAGGAGGGAGGCAAAGTGTATACTTTCGAGATAAACGACGAGATGGAGGACTTCACACGCCCATGGATAGAGAACTCCTCAGTAGGCGACAAGATAGATTTCCGCATTGGCGATGCCAACGTTCTTGCTCCTCAGCTCGGCATCACGTTCGACATGGCATTCATAGATGGCGACAAGCGCACATATCTCGACACATTCAATATGGTAATGCAGATACTTAGGCCTGGTGGATTTATCATTGCCGACAATACTCTATGGGACGGGCATGTCACCGACCCCAGCTACAGCCATGACCATCAGACACAAGGCATAAGAGCTTTCAATGACGCACTGGCAAAAGACCAAAGAATAGAGCAAGTCATCCTCCCCCTACGCGACGGCCTAACAATAATAAGGAAAAAACACCCTTAAAATTCCCCTCTATCTTCTCTATCTTCTCTATCTCCTCTATCTCCTCTATCTGCTCTATCACATCTATCTGCTCTATCTCATCTATCCCCCTTCAGCAGCCTCTTACTGAAAGCCCTCACAGGATACCAAACGGCAAGCCAGCCCACTACGACCACCGTCACCAATATATACAGCACATCAATATAGTGTACGCTTACAGGATAGGCATCAACAACAAAAGACCCATCACTATCGCCCATGCGCACGAAGCCATATTCCTGCTGCAACCAGCACAAAAGCAGGCCTGTGCCTATACCAAAGACTGCACCGATGAAGGAAATCATCCTACCCTCGAAAAGGAATATGCGGGCAATCTGTCTGTCCGTTGCACCAAGGTTGCGCAAAGTGACGACATCGTCTTTCTTGTCTATCATAAGCATTGACAGCGAACCGACAATATTGAAGCAAGCCACCATGAGGATGAAAGTCAGGAAGATGTAGGCTATCATCTTCTCAATCTGCATTATCTTGAATGTATCCTCCTGCTGCTCGAAGCGGTCACGTACAACATACTTGTCACCAGCTATCTCTCTTATCGCCTTTTTCACAGCACCAAGATCACTGCCATCCTTGAGCCTGAGCTCCAATGAGGACAACATCCCTTGCTGTCCAAACAGGTTGCGGGCAAAGGTTACGGAAGTAAGGATATAGTTCTTGTCGTACTTCGACTGCTTGACACAGAACACCACCCCTGGCGAGATTAACGAGTCGACAACAAAGCCGTCGGAAGGCGATGAAAGGTCAAGTTGCCCCTCACGGCGGGGAGCATAGAGATGCATATACCCGTTCCAACGTGCGCCAAGCCCCATTTCTTGGGCAAGGCGTATGCCTGGAACGCCATACTCGAGATTACCGGCATGAAGGCTGAACTGCCCGTCTCCAACAAGAATATCTGTAATATGGGTAAGCTCCGTGAAATTATCATCTACACCTTTGACCCGTACCATCATCTGGTTGCCATCATATATGGCAAGCGCCATATCCTCGACACACTCGGTAGCCACGTCTATCTGTGGCAACTTACTTATCTCAGTGAGTACAGGGTCGTCACAGGGAGCGGTCTTGCCTTTGGCTGGGACCACCTCTATCTGCGGGTCGAAGCTGGTAAAGAAGGAGGCTACCAGATCGTGGAATCCATTGAAGACACTCAGCACGATGACAAGAGCCGTCGTAGCGACGACAACGCCAACAACAGATATTACGGAGATGATGTTGATGGCATGAGTGCTCTTCTTGGAGAAAAGATACCTGCGGGCTATGAATAGAGGAAAGTTCATTTATTTCTTCAACAGTTCGTCGATGTGGTCTAAATAGTCGAGGCTATCATCGATGAAGAACCTCAGCTCGGGTATGATGCGTAGCTGGTTGCGTACCCTTGTACCCAGCTCGTAACGGATGGTCTTCTCGTTTGCCACAATATTCTTCAGCAGTTCCTCACCCTTGTCCGACGGGAAAATGCTTAAATATGCCGTGCAGATGCTCAGGTCAGGACTGATGCGAACCCTGGTGACGCTCACCAGTACACCATGCATAAGTCTGGTCTGTGACTGAAATATTGCCGCAAGTTCCTTCTGCAGCAGTCTTGATATGCGGTTTTGTCTTGTTTCTTGCATAACTATCCTAAATCTACGTGTTTAACATTTACTTGTTCATGGAGGAATATCCTTGCTGTCTCGCTAAACTTCTCCTCGCTCTCCGTGGTCAGATACTGGCATCCGCCACCACGGGTCAGCATGGACTCAAGGGATTTGTGCCTGTCAAGGTAAGAACGCAGGCTATTGGCGACATACTCTCCCTGAGGTATGATGCGCACACCGGGCGGCACATGCGTGACAATACTGTTCATGAGCAGCGGGTAGTGGGTGCAGCCAAGAATGATTGCGTCGATATCCGGGTCTTTACGCAGAAGCATGTCTATGCGCTTCTTCACGAAATAGTCGGCTCCGGGACTGTCCGCCTCGCCAGCCTCAACGATTGATGCCCACAACGGACAGCCTACGCCCGAGAGTCTGATGTCGGGAAAGAGCTTGGCTATCTCCAGCTCGTAGCTTCCGCTGAGGATTGTTCCAGGAGTGGCCAGTAGACCTACATGCCTGCTTGTTGTCAGGTTGCCAATAACTTCTGCCGTGGGGCGGATTATTCCCAGCACCCTTCTGTCCGGATCCCATTCGGGCAGGTCACGCTGCTGTATGCTCCTCAACGCCTTGGCCGATGCAGTATTACAACCAAGAATAACAAGCTGGCATCCCATGTCGAAAAGCTTGAGAACGGCCTGTCGGGTAAACTGGTACACAACCTCAAATGAGCGCGAGCCATAAGGCGCACGGGCATTGTCGCCCAAATACATATAGTCGTACTCAGGAAGCCGCTGACGGATGCCATGAAGTATTGTCAGGCCACCGTAGCCTGAATCGAAAATACCGATTGGACCGGGTGAGTGTGAGAACATATCCTATGTTTTAGAGATAATATCACTGGCGGGCTGCCTCTCGGATATACTGAAGGGCATCCTCACCATAAGCGGGATTGATAAACGGCACCGAGTTCGAGTCGGTATTCAGAATGAAGGCATAGCCTCTTTCCTTGCCCACCTTGAGTATGGCATTGGCGAGCTTGGTCCTCAACTGGGCGAAGGCCTCGGTCTCCGCTTGCTGGAGCTGCCTCTTCGCCTCGTCTTTGAATGCGAGGTTTTTCTCCATCAATTCCTTTATCTCTGCCTGTCTTTTCTTTAGAATTGATGGAGCAAAATCACGCTGACCGTCAAGGAACTCCTCGTATTTGACATTGAATTCCTCCTCTACCCTCCTCATCTCGGCGTCATACTTGGCCTTAAGGTTGGCCACACTCTGCTGAGCCAGCCCATAGCCGGACATGGTTTCAAGGGCCTGCTTGTAGCTGAAATAGCCATACTTCAGCTGCTGCGACTGCTTGTGCATGGTGGAGTCCTGTGCATACATATAGCCGCAAGCAAGCATCGTCAGGCACAAGGCCAGTAGTCTCATTATCTTCATTTATTGTTTCCTCCCCTATATTTAGCCTATCCTCAGAATGTGGGGCAGAAAGCTCACCATCATCGGGACAGGGTATTATGCAAAATGTCTCCAAGCCTTGTGGGACACAAAGCCTGGAGCCATTCGCATGGATATAATTATTACTTCATTTTTGTCAGCTCGCTCTGTACCTTTGAGGTAACATCCTCAACATTGGTACCAGTATATACGGCAGCACCTTCCTCAAAGATATAGGTAAAGCCACCTGCATTGCCAACATTCTGAATAGCGTTGCGAACCTTTGTGATGACTGGCTGCATCTTCTCCTGCTGAGTCTTCTGCAAAGCCTGCTGGTTGTCCTGGTAAGTCTGCTGAATCTTCTGATAGAGAGTCTGCAGTTCCTGCTCCTTCTGCTGCTGTGCCGTCTGGTTCATTGTACTCTTAGCCTTCTCGTATGCCTCGCTCTGGCGCTGCAGTTCCTCCTGCATGCTCTTAAGCTCGTTCTCATACTGTTTGGCAGCGGCCTCCAGCTCACCATTCACCTTACTCAGCTCTGGGAGCGACTGCATGATGGCCTGTGTGTTTACTTTGCCGAATTTCTGTGCGAAGACGGCTATTGGAGCCATCAGCATCATCATTAAAACAATTTTCTTCATTTTCTTTCTAACTGTTTATTATTACATTGTTTACTGTCAATGGGAATAGCCGAGCTTCTCAAGGACCTCATTGCTAATATCTATCTTCGGACTGCCGAAGATGATGGCCGTGTCGCTGGCACGGTCAAGGACAAGAGAGTAGCCCCGAAGGTCGGAAATTTCCTTCACGGCATTGTATATCTCCTCCTGAATAGGAGTCATGAGACTCTCACGCTTCTTGAACAGCTCACCCTCGGGACCGAAATATTTCTTCTTCAGGTCAGCAGCCTCCTTCTCCTTCTGCATTATCTGCTCCTGCTTGGCCTTCTTCTGCTCCTGGGAAAGGAACACCACCTCATTCTGATAGTTCTTGTACATGGTTGTGGCCTCGGTGGTGAGAGCCTCAACCTCTGCCTGCCACTTCTTGCTTACCTGATTGAGCTGCTCGTTGGCACGCTCATAGGCAGGAATACTCTTCAATATGTATTCCATGTCGAGCAGGGCAAACTTCTGGGCATTCGCAGCCACGGCTGTCATTGCCACTACAATCATTAATAATATCTTCTTCATATCTGTATTTTTTATATGTAACAGACTATATGATTCATCATTCTTCACTCTTCACTTAGAACTCCTGTCCAAGTATGAAATGGAATTGGCTTCCACCCTTTACTCCATATACCTTATCGAAACCGTATGCCCAGTCTATACCCATCAGACCAACCATCGGGAGGAAGATGCGGACACCTATACCTGCTGAGCGCTTCATGTCGAAAGGATTGAAATCCTTGGTATCGTTCCATGCGTTACCGGCCTCAACGAATGTCAGTCCATAGATAGTCGTATTGCCGAGCATCAGTGGATAGCGTAGCTCCATAGAGAACCGGTCGTATGCATAACCCTCCTGGTAGTACGGGGTGAGCGAGCCGTTCTCATAACCACGCAGTCCGATGGTCTCCTCAGCATAGCCAGTGGAATAGCCGCTCATACCATCACCACCCATATAATAGGTCTCGAAGGGGCTCTTCTTGTACTTGTTGTACGAGCCAAGGATTCCAAGCTCAACACGGGTCATAAGGACGAAGCACTTCTGGCCGCTGGTCAGTGCAGTATATGTCTTCGACTTGAACTTCCACTTGTGGTATTCTATCCAGCGGTATTTCTCCTGCTGCTCATCAACATAAGTTGGCGATGCAGTGTTGGTAGCAAGGTTTTTGTAGTCCTTGCCGTCCCACAAGCTCCAAGGTGGAGTAATGGTGACTGAGGCCGTGAATTCTGAACCGCGGCGTGGGAACAGCTGGTTGTCTGTAGACACACGGTTGAGTGCGATGCTGAGGTTCAGGTTGTTGGAGTTTCCGTTAGTGATGAGGAAATAACGCCAATTCTTCAACATGTACCTCTGGAATGCCAACTCGACATTAAGCGTGAAATAGTCGTCTGGCCAGCGCAGGCGCTTACCCCATCCGAGACTGATACCCAAAAGCTTGACATACTTGTCTGGGTCATAGTAGTTCTCGTAGTTGCTATAGTTGTAGCCGTAGCTGTTGTAACCATACAAATAGTTGTAGTAGTTGTTCATGTAAGCCGAGTTATAGTAGTTGCTCGACACGTCGGTCTGCTTCGAGAAATAGGCTCCGACACTGAACTGTATTGGGCGCTTGCCACCAAACCAGTTGGTGGAGTAGCCGATATTATACGACTGATAATAGGAGCCATTGGTCTGGGCACCGATGCTCAGGGTCTCTCCGTCTCCGATAGGCATGATGCCACGGTGCTCCTTGTTCTTATTGAACAGGTTGGCCATAGAGAAGTTGTTCAGCTTTAGTCCTACACGGCCGATAACGCCCGTCTGTCCCCAACCGAGTGAGAACTCAATCTGGTCATTCGATTTCTGCTCCAGGTTCCAGTTCACATCTACGGTACCACTCTCCGGGTCAGGCTTAACGTCTGGCACAACTTTCTCCGGGTCGAAATGTCCCATGGATGCAAGCTCACGTGCCGAACGCATCAAGGCATCTTTCGAGAACAGGTCACCAGGCTTTGTTCTAAGCTCTCGTCTGACAACATTCTCGTAGAGTCGGTCATTACCATTGATGCGCACATGGTTGAGGTGGGCCTGCGGGCCTTCCGTTACCCTCATCTCAAGGTCTATGGAGTCACCGATAATGTTCACCTCAGTAGGCTCAATGCGTGAGAACACATATCCGTTGTTATAATAAAGGTTGCCAACAGCATCCTCATCATCCATGAGTCGCTTGTTCATGAGTTTCTGGTTGTAGACATCACCCTCTACCATGCCGAAGAGGCGGGCCAGCTGGTCGGTATTATAGACTGTATTACCTACCCATGTGATGTTTCTCAGGTGGTACTTCTTACCCTCGTCCACCTTAATATATATATTAACATGCTTCGGGTCGTTGTTCCAGACGCTGTCCTCAACGATATAAGCGTCACGGTAGCCAAGCTCGTTATATTTATCAAGCAGTTTTTGCTTGTCCTCCTTCCATCTGGTTGGCGTGAACTTCTTGGACTTCAGGAATGTGGATAGCTTGCCGGCCTCATGGGTCTTGGCAAAGGCTCCCTTCCTAAAGAGTCCACCTTTTATCTTGCCTGTCTTTAGCTGCTCGTTGCCCTCGATGATGATATTTCTGACCTTCATCTTCTCTTTCTTGTCGATGATGACATCCAGTATCACATGGTTCTTCTCCGTCAGGTCAGTACGCTGCTGTATGTCGACATCGGCATTCTTGAAGCCCTTCTCATCGAAATACTTCTTGGCAAGTATCTGTGCACGGTTGATAACATCAGGATGTATCTGAGAGCCGCGGAGCAGACCGAGCTTCTCCTCCATGTCCTCACGCTCGCTTTTCTTAAGACCGATATAGTTGATTGCTGATACTCTCGGATGTGCGGAAAGCTTTATGTGCAGATACACCTTATTGCCCACTATGGAGTCGGCAGATATCTGCACGAAGGAGAACAGACCATGCCGCCAATACCTCTTCACGGCATCAGTGATTTCGTTTCCTGGGACAGAAACCGTCTGTCCCACCTGCAGTCCCGAGATACTGGTGAGCATGTAGTCCTCATATCCCTCGATACCAGACACGCTCATGCCTCCGAGAATAAGCTCACGTGGTGTTCCGGCATAGGATATGTCGGGGTGAACTATCTTGTCCTGTGCAACTACGGTCACGCTGCATGCAAGCAGAGCGAGGGATGTAGCCAGCAGCTTTTTTATCTTGTTCATTGTCTCTGTTAGATTTCTTCTTATTCCTTTTGGTTTGCGGCTCAATGTGTTACCGCTCACTTTGTTACAGGAGTGTTGTTGTCGTTCTCCACCTGTTCTTCCGTCTTGCCAAATCTCCTCTGTCTGCCTTGGTAGCTGGCAATAGCCTTATGCAGGTCGGCCTCACAGAAGTCTGGCCAATATGTGTCACAGAAATAGAGCTCCGAGTAGGCTATCTGCCAAAGCAGGTAGTTGCTGACCCTCAGCTCGCCGCCAGTACGTATGAGCAGGTCGGGGTCGGGCATGAAGTTGGTAGTCAGATGGCGTGCTACGTCTTCCTCGCTTATAGAGTCAACCTGAAGTGTACCCTCGGCAACTTTGCGGGATATGGTTCTTACAGCCTCTGTTATCTCCCATCTTGATGAATAGCTCAGGGCAACAACCATTGTCATAGCGCTGTTCCCGGCAGTGTTGTCCATGGTCTGCTGAAGCTTCTCCCTTACAGGGGCAGGCAGCCGTCCTATATCACCTATTACTCTGAAGCGCACGTTGTTCTTCATGAATATCTCGTCTTCGAGTGATGTGAGGACAAGCCCCATAAGTGCAGCGACCTCGTCGGCAGGCCGGTTCCAGTTTTCTGTTGAGAAAGTGTAGAGGGTAAGGTATTTAACCCCCAGCCTGGTACACTCAGACGTTATCCTCCTGACGGTGTCCACACCTGCCTGATGACCGAAGCTTCTCTCCTTTCCACGTTCGGTAGCCCAGCGCCCATTACCATCCATGATGATGGCAATATGCTGAGGCACGTTGTTCATATCTATTTCCACGTTATTCATCAATAATCCTTGTTGCAAGTTACACATTTTGGCATGAAGCTGTATGTCAGCGACAGCTGTAGTACCGAATAGCAGTCAGTATTCTTGAAGAGTCCAGAGCTTTTGATGCCGTATGGGTCCTTAAACCCATCCAGCTCGTCGCTCTGCGAGAAGTGCACAGCCCACTCTAATCCCAGATTGACTCTTTTACCAACCTTGTATTTCAGTCCCAATCCTATTGGCATGTTGACGCTCGCGGCAGTCTTGCTGTCTCCTCCCGAGGCTACGCTCGCCCCAAGTCCTATGAAGACAAACGGTACGAGAGGCTTCGCTCCACGATAGTCGCGTCCCGTGCCATAGGGAAGGAAGTTGTATTCGTATGTCAGGCATATGTCATACAGACTGCGGTCGAAGTTATATGGCTCTGAAAGATACTCAGGATATTTCGTCTCCACATTTGCCGACGAGCCTTTGATTTTACCAAACGAGGCGTTGAGCCTCAACCCCATCCATGGTGAGAGGATGCGTCGGAGCATCACGGTTGCCATAGGCTGGCTCTCCTTGAACAGGTTGCCGTTGAAGTCGCCCTCGTATGTGACGAGACCAACGCCTGCACCTATCTCCATCCTGTACTCAGGGTCATCCTGGGCTTTTACCGACAGGACGGCAAGAAGGAACGCTATGACAAGACCGGCTCTGCTCATTCTGCGATGATTTTCTTGTCATCAGTTGCCCAGCCAAGGGCATTGAGCCTTCCACGCCACACCTGTCCTGTGCCGCCGCATACCAACCAAATGAAGTTGTTGCTGTCAACAGCCATGGTAAAGCAGTCGGAGACAGAGGAAAAATCCTCTGGCAAGGTATATGTGGAGTCGGCATGCCATGTCAGTCCACCATCCTTGCTTGCATAGAAGTGCGAGAAGGGTTTTGATGGACTTCCGTCAAGAGCCTTGCCACCAATGGCAAGCGCACCATTATTATATGGTATCACATGCAGTGCTGCAAGGGCTGGCAACAGACAGCGGTTGTCCTCGCCCAGAGAGAATATGCTCCATGGCTGATCCTCTACTGCTCCGGGGGCTTCCTCCACCTTGCTCCAGATGCTTGTCTTACTGGTATCAGTACCATTGCCGACCATCATCACCTGATAGGTATCATCGTTTGTCTTCGACTTCAACGCCACCATATTTATATTGTCCACTGGCAACAGAGAAGCAGGAGCATCCATGCCACAGGCTTTCCATGTACTTCCGCCATCTATGGAGGAGACCATGAGTCCATTGGCATCATAAGCATACAGGCGTGTACCACCTGCTCCAACGAGACGGGATATGTCCGCATTGCCGCTTATCACACTTACAACACCTTCTGTAACGGTCTTCAGTTCAGTGCCATCAAGAACATATACCTCACCGTCCAGCATGGCAACATTGCTATAGGCATCAGCTCCAAGAACCACGCCCGTCTGTCCGAATCCAGCAAATGAGGTGACATCGCCCATATATAGACGGGTTGACGCGCCATCGAAGCCAAAGAGATAGACGGAGCCGCCTGCACAAACGCTGCGCATGGCCTTAAGGCTGCTTAGTGTGGCATCCGCACCAAAGCTCTTCCACACAAAGGAGTCAGCAACCTCCTTGTGGACATTCAAGGTAACGGTATATGCACGATAGGCTGTAAGCATCGTATTGTAAACCCTCAGCTCACGTGGCTCGGAGAGATCTACGGAGTCCTGTGCTGAATAAAAGGCAAGGCTGTCCTTGCCATTCGCATCAGTGTATTTCCATACTGCCACGCCAGAGTTCTTGGTATTCACCGTACAAAGCACTTTCGACGGATCAATACCCAATGGCAAAGAATCCGGGTTGTATATCATGCAGGGACGGCTCATGTTGTCAATACGGAAACCATAGCTTCTACAGTCCGTGGTCAATTTCACAATGCTGTCCTCGCCGGTCGAAGACTTCACGGTGACATACTTGTTCAGGTTACCAAGAGAAAAACTGGTAACGGCAGTATCTTCGTAATATATTATCTCCTGTTCATCATCTTCAAGGCATGAGGCCATACACAAGGCAATGGCACAGACCATGAAAATAGGTAATATTTTCTTGAACATTATGCTATAAAAATTGTTTTTGGGTACAAATTTACTCAGAATTCTGCAAATAAGCATCCTTTTTAATAGTTTATTATGTAAAAAATTGGTATAGAGGTGTTTTTTTAAGTTCTTTTAGAAGAAGAGCTGTGCAAGCCACAAAAAAAAGGTTGATACTCACCACGAGCTTCAACCTCTCCAAAGAATAATGTTAACCGATGCATGCCGTCAGGCTTCCGCCCGACACGATCATAGACATGACCTACACTACATCGCAGTTGTTTCTAAAACTAATAACATAATCTTTACCTTAAAAAAATCTATCAAACTACTAACCTAATGAAACTTTATAGTGATGTATTCTCACGAACACGATGCAAAGTTAGCGATTTTTCTTTCACTGTGTAATCTCAAAATACTTTTTTTGCTACAGTCCCCTTATTTGTTGACATATATCAACGGCATCATCCTCCAGAGGGGAGCATCCATCTATAATCCTCTCATAACGACTGCTTCGCGAACAAGACAAGCGGTTCTGCAGAAATTTCCTGAGGGCTACAATGACCCGTATGATGAGTCTGTCCTCCCTTTTCTCTTATCAGAATAGGACTGACGATTTCTGTACCGCAACAATAGAACCCTCCCTGAAAGATTAATATTTCCAGTTCGGCATTTTCTTGGCACAGATAAAAAAAGAAGGCGTTCCTATCGATGGAACGCCTTCTTTCTTGGATGTTATCTCATGCGGCCGTGCAGGCACGACTGCTTTGAAGAAACGGATTAGAGCTGTGGACCAGCAGCAACGAGAGCCTTACCAGCCTCATTGGTGGTGTACTTGCCGAAGTTCTTGATGAAGCGTGCAGCAAGGTCCTTAGCCTTCTCTTCCCACTTGCAAGCGCAGTCGTATGTGTCGCGTGGGTCGAGGATGTTGGTGTCAACACCTGGCAACTCTGTAGGAACAGTGAAGTCGAACAGAGGAATCTGCTTTGTTGGAGCCTTGTCGATGTCACCGCTCAGGATGGCGTCGATGATACCACGTGTATCCTTGATAGAGATACGCTTGCCAGTACCGTTCCAACCAGTGTTTACGAGGTAAGCCTTAGCGTTGTTGGCTTCCATCTTCTTAACCAGCTCCTCAGCATACTTTGTTGGGTGCAGCTCGAGGAATGCCTGGCCGAAGCAAGCAGAGAAGGTAGGAGTAGGCTCTGTGATGCCGCGCTCTGTACCAGCCAACTTAGCCGTGAAGCCAGAGAGGAAGTAGTACTTGGTCTGCTCTGGTGTCAGGATAGATACTGGAGGCAGTACGCCGAAGGCGTCTGCAGACAGGAAGATAACCTGCTTTGCTGCTGGAGCAGAAGAACCGGGCTGGATGTTATTGATGTGGAAGATTGGGTAAGAAACACGAGTGTTCTCAGTTACGCTCTTATCAGCGAAGTCAATCTTACCATCAGCAGCTACAGTTACGTTCTCCAAGAGAGCGTTGCGCTTGATAGCGTTGTAGATATCTGGCTCAGACTCCTTGTCCAAGTTGATAACCTTAGCGTAGCAACCACCTTCGAAGTTGAATACACCATTGTCATCCCATCCGTGCTCGTCATCACCGATAAGCTTACGCTTCGGGTCTGTAGAGAGGGTGGTCTTACCTGTACCAGAGAGACCGAAGAAGATAGCGGTGTTCTCACCGTTCATGTCGCAGTTTGCAGAGCAGTGCATGGAAGCGATGCCCTTCAGCGGCAGATAGTAGTTCATCATTGAGAACATACCCTTCTTCATCTCACCGCCATACCATGTGTTGATGATTACCTGCTCGCGGCTTGTGGTGTTGAAGGCTACGCAAGTCTCTGAGTTAAGACCCAGCTCCTTGTAGTTAGCAACAACAGCCTTTGAAGCGTTGTAAACAACGAAGTCTGGCTCGAAGGCCTCAAGCTCCTCAGCAGTAGGACGGATGAACATGTTTGTTACAAAGTGAGCCTGCCAAGCTACCTCAACGATGAAGCGTACAGCCATACGGGTGTCCTTGTTGGCACCGCAGAAACCATCTACTACATAGAGGTTCTTGTTTGAAAGCTCGTTCTTTGCAATCTCCTTAACCTTTGCCCAAACCTCCTCAGACATTGGGTGGTTGTCGTTCTTATATTCATCAGATGTCCACCATACAGTGTCCTTTGAGTTCTCGTCCATTACGATGTACTTGTCCTTAGGAGAACGTCCGGTGTAGATACCAGTCATTACGTTGACTGCGCCAAGCTCGGTCTGCTGACCAACCTCGAAACCTTCAAGTCCTGCCTTTGTCTCCTCCTCGAACAGCTGCTCGTAAGAAGGATTGTGAGCGATTACCGTAGCGCCGGTAATGCCATACTTTGTCAAATCTAACTTTGCCATTTTCTATAAATGTATTTAAGTTGTAAATATATCCGTCGTCACAGATAGTCAGCCGCTATCTGTTTTCGGGCGCAAAGATAGCAAAAAATATAGACTTTCCCGACTTTTACAATGACAAAAATATCATTCTCTAATTCTTTTTAGGTTAAAGAACTTAAAAAACAGTCCACGCAAAAGATATTTGCCACATAGAGTTTGCAAATGTCTATTAGACAACAATCTGTTGCAATCACACATTATTAAATAAAGGTGAGCTCTAAAAATTACCATTAGTGAGTGAAAGCCGAGCCTTCCGAATCAATTCAGTTGGTTTCTGCAAGGAACAGAACTCAATAAGACGGCAGAAAAACACCTTATTTATGCCTCATTCAACAGAAGTCAACAGACAAATGACATTTTTATTGCGTAATTCTCAATTTTCTCGAAAAAAGTATTAAATTTGCACATTATTAAAAATAATGTGTCGCAATGGATAGAAAGTTGATCTTAACGACCTTGTACGCATTGAGGCAGCTTCTGACCCAATAATCAAGGAAACTTCAGAAGATTAAATCGAAAAGTTACAGATATGAACTACAATAACATAGATTTCGCAAAATACTGCATCGGCAATCTCTCACGCCGATTGAACCTGAGTGCCGCTGAGGTAAATCGTCGCCTTACGCAGTCGGGCATACTGAATGGCTACATCGTTCCAAGCTACAATGTGCTCCACACCTTTAGCAAGGAGTATCTTATGAAAGACCTCACCGAATACATGAGGGAGAAAGGTGTGTTGGCATAATGGAAGTATATCACTATCAAACATGACAGTACACCCAATAGGCAACATTGATTTGACTCGTTGCAGGATGTTGAAATGCCAACAGAAGCATCATCTCCGTCTGCTGCTGGTAGATTCTGCTGTGGATCGTCGTGCGCAGGTACCGAAGCATGGAAAGATCAAGATGGGAAAACCTACCCTTCGGAATGGTGGAAGGGAGAAATCCACGAATAGACACGATACATGCAAATTTTGCACACGTCGATAAAAATAAGAACTTTATGATAACAGAAATAAAAAACAAAATACATGCCCTAGTCCATAAATACGAGCAAGGCAAGGACGTTTATCGCACTGCTCGTTTCAATGAAACTCAGGTGCGCAACGAGTTCCTTGATCCATTGTTCGAGATTCTTGGTTGGGACATTCGCAATACTGCGGGCAAGAATACCAATGAGCGTGAAGTGTTGCTGGAGGAACCTCTGAAAGCAAATGCAGCTTCCCATACGAAGAAACCTGACTACACTTTCCGCCTTTTTGGCGAGCGTAAGTTCTTCCTTGAAGCGAAAAAACCATGCGTCCATATTGAGCGTGAAGATGATCCTGCGAAGCAAGTTCGTCGTTATGGTTTTACTGCAGGTTTGAAGATAAGCGTATTAAGCAACTTTGAGCACCTTTATATTTATGACACTTCTTATCCAGTAGAACAGAACGACACTCGTGTCAAGGCTATTGTCCGCGAATACAAATACACCGATTACGAAGATGCAGCTGAGGAACTTTTGGAGTACCTCGGCAAGGAATCTGTGTATTCTGGTCACTTTGATGAGGTGTGGAGTGAGATTGAAGCAAACGTGAATCACAAATCGGTTGATGAGCTCTTCTTACAGCAGATTAATAATTGGCGTTTGATGCTCGGAAAAGAGATTCTGAACTGTAACCCAGAAATCGAAATGGAGGAACTTGGTGATGTGGTTCAGAGCTACATCAACAAGATCCTTTTCCTTCGTGTATGCGAAGACAGAAACATTGAAACGTACCAAAGCTTATTGCAGATTGCTGACCACAACAGCTATCAGGAACTGATTGCAAAGTTCAAGGCTGCTGACTCTCGCTACAATTCAGGTCTTTTCGAGGAAAAACTATCTGCAGAAATCATTGGCAATGTAAGTTCTTCGTTCTGGTCAATCATTTGTGAACTCTATTTCCCTCAAAGTCCTTATTCGTTTGCGGTTCTTTCGTCCGACATACTCGGCAAGATATACGAGATTTTTCTGTCACAGAGACTTGCTGTAGTTGATGGTAAATTGAGTATTATCAATAAACCCGAGAATGAGGATAGAGACATCGTAACCACTCCAAACTTCATTGTACGTGAGATTCTTCGTCAGACGATGAATGATAATCTCGCACATCTGGCAGACAAACAGATTCTAAGCCTTAAATGTGCTGATATTGCTTGCGGTTCATGGGATAACACATTAGAAACAGCTGCATAACTATGAGAAATTATTCACAAAATATAGCTTCTAAATCATCTCTTCCAAGATGGGATTTTTCTTCAATGATTTGTTGTGATCCTGATGAATTACAGTTCGGGAAACAAATTAATGAATCAACATGGGAATTCGTTCAGGTGACACATCCAAAACTATACAACTTGTATAATGGTTCGCCAGAGAAATTCTGCGAGGCCTACGATGGAGCTACCTCGTTGAACGGCATCCATGTCAGAAATGCTATTCATGGTAGAGGTGGCGCTGTATGTGGCATAATTGATCTAAATGATTACAATGACGAAGAGATTGAAGACTACATTTGTGGTTACGGCTTTACTTTGAAAGATGCCAGCAATGGTCGAACTCCAATAAAAACGATTGATGGAAATTGGCAACAGATTTGTTGTGAGTGCATCTTTGAACAAGATAATCAATCTACAATACTTGCAAACCTAAATGGTATAACTGAAAGGAACTAATATGATAGATAAATGGAATGACATCTGGTTGGAACTCAATGAATGCATCATCAAAGAGGTTCCGGAAAAAGACTACCACAAGATGGTAGAGGTTACCATTGGCTACATGGGATGGTCAAAAGCAAAGAAGGAAATCCATCACAAAAAGAGGTTCCCTTCTGGACATTCCTATGTGGAGGCGGATGTACTTATCGAAAAGGATGGTGAGCCTCAATGGGTTGTCGAAGTCAAAGAGCCAAAACATAAGCAGACTAAAGAAGATTTGGTCCAACTATTTTCCTACATGCGTCTTGCAAAACTTCCACTTGGTTTATACATCGGTGAGAAAATAGAGTTATTCTATGACAAAGACGATTCCTCTGATCCAATATCTGTATTCGAATTCGCCATTGAAAAGAATTCTGTCCAAGGAGGAATGTTTGTGAATCTGCTCTGTAAGCAGAACTTCACCATTGAGAAGGCAATCACCTTTTGTGAGCAACAACTCCTTGAACGTCAGAAAAAGGAAACACTCAAGCAAATTAGCGAACGTCTCACCAGCAAAGACGGTTCGGCTTTTATCATTAATGTGTTTAAAACGTCGTTACTTGAAGACACTAAGATGAACTTCACAAATGAAGAACTTGACGAGATATTTGCTGGACTTTCATTGAAAATTATGAATGAAAGTGGAGAAGAAGAATTGTCTGCCTCAACTTTTGTCGCAGAAACTCATGATGAACCCGTTGGCATTGGTGGGGTTCCAATGCCATTGACGTTAGGCTCAGAGAAACCAATTATCTTTACATTAAAGCAATCAAAAATCAAAGCCGTTGCGACGTTGCATTTCTACAGAAAGAGCCAGCGTTATATTCTCAAGGCTGGTAGTACAATTAAAGCAGCCCATAGCAAGAGTTGTTTACAAGGTCACATTCAACTCAGAAAGGTGTATTTTTCTGACCCTGAGATTTGCAAAGAACAAGGCGAAACAGTTTTATTGCTTAAAGACATAGAGGTTCCTGAATTGAGTTCTCCTTCTGCTCTTGCCATCTTCTGTTGTGGTAGCTCACGCAATGGTACTACCTCATGGGAGGATGCTAACGGTAACACCTACGACAAAGAGTGGTGGTTGGGGAAAAATAAGGAAGTAAAAATAGAAAACACAAAGGTTGCTAACGATAAATAGAGTATGAACAACGAGGATAAAGGACAGATAGTACTCTTTCAGACAGAGGACGGACAGACGAAACTTGAGGTGCAGCTTCAAGACGAAACGGTGTGGCTGACTATCGACCAAATGGCTGAACTCTTTCAGCGCAATCGTTCGACCATCAGTCGTCACATCAAACGTATTTACGACGACGGTGAACTAAGCAAAGAAACGACGTGTGCAAAATTTGCATGCGTCGTAAACCGAGGCATCCGCGGCATGGTCGATGACGAGCTGGATTTCTACAACCTCGACATGATCATCTCTGTCGGCTATCGTGTCCACTCCCACCGAGGCGTGCAGTTTCGCATGTGGGCAACAGCCGTGCTGAAGGAATACCTCAAGAAGGGATTTGTGCTGAACGATGAACTGCTGAAACGTGCAGGCGGTGGCAACTATTTCGACGAGTTGCTCGAACGCATTCGTGACATCCGCAGTAGCGAGAAAATCTTCTACCGCAAGGTGCTCGCCATCTATGCCACCAGCATCGACTACGACCCTCGCGTTGAGACCACCCAGCTATTCTTCAAGACTGTACAGAACAAGATGCACTTCTCTGCCCACGGTCACACGGCAGCAGAGGTCATCTACGAGCGCGCCGATGCCGAGAAGGACTTCATGGGGCTCACCTCATGGACAGGACCTCTGCCTCGACGCACGGATGCTGAAATAGCCAAGAACTACCTCAGTGCAGACGAAGTCGATACGTTGAACCGAATCGTCAACCTCTACCTCGAATTTGCCGAACTCCAAGCCAAGGCGCACATTCCGATGTACATGAAGGATTGGGTGCAGAAGCTCGATGATTTCCTTCGCCTCAGCAACCGCGAACTCCTCACCCATGCCGGCAAGATAAGTGCTGAGATTGCCAAACAGAAAGCCGATGCAGAATATGACAAGTTCCGCGAGCGAACCAAATACGAGTTGTCTCCTGTCGAAATACACTTCATCGACCAGTTTGAAGCCGAACAGAAACGGTTAAAAGATAATGGTAAGAAATAGAAGTATCACCGTGCCACAATCGATAGTTAGCATGTACCAGTTGGAAGAATACGCTCGTCCGATGGTCGGAAGAAGCGTACAAGTGAACAGCCTTTGTTTCACTAAACGTGACTGGAAAGCTTGACATTGCGCTCGCTGCTCCATCGGTTCAGGGATAAAAAGAAAAATTCCATTTTCCTTTTATATTCCGTTCGTTTGCACTACCTTTGCAAACGAAAAGGCAAAAATATGGAAATCATCAACTTATCTGACACAAACAGTATTCTCGGCCAGTATCTCTCAGAGATACGTGACAAGGACTACCAGCAAAACCGGTTGCTGTTCCGCAACAACATCATGCGCATAGGAGAATACGAGGCGTTTGAAATATCAAAATCGTTGGAATACGTCCGTAAGGAGGTTACGACACCTCTGGGTACAGCTGTTGTAAACGTACCGAAGGACAAGATTCTGCTCGGAACCATCTTCCGTGCAGGTCTGCCATTCCACCAGGGCTTCCTGAACATCTTCGACCATGCCGGCAACGCTTTCGTGTCTGCTTACCGGGAATATACCAACGATGCGCATACCGAGGTGGGCATACATGTTGAATACCTTGCCACACCGAGCGTAGACGAGAAAGTGCTGATAATTGCCGACCCGATGCTCGCTACGGGCGGAAGCATGGAGCTTGGCTATGAGGCTTTCCTGACAAAGGGTACGCCAAAGCACATCCATGTGGCATGCGTCATCGCCACTCCAGAGGGTATTGACCATATAAAGAATACTTTCCCTGCCGAGAAGACCACCATCTGGTGTGCCGCCATCGACCCGGGGCTGAACGAGCACAAGTATATAGTGCCGGGATTTGGCGATGCCGGAGACCTATGCTATGGAGGCAAGATTTAGCAACAGAGAGGTTTAAGCCTACAGAATTAAGAAACAGTTTTTATTGATAACACAAATTACAGAAAGAGATGAACATAGAAAATCAGATATGCAGCTCAGTGATAGCTGCCATTAAGGAACTATACGGACAGGATGTACCGGGAAATATGGTACAGCTGCAGAAGACAAAGAGCACTTTCGAGGGCAACCTCACACTTGTGGTATTTCCATTCCTGAAGATATCAAGGAAGAAACCGGAAGACACAGCACAGGAGATTGGCGAATATCTTGCAGCTAACTGCAAGGCCGTCAGCTCGTTCAATGTTGTGAAAGGTTTCCTGAACCTCGTCGTGGCCCCTGCCGCATGGGTAGGACTGCTCAACGACATACATGCCGACGGGAAGTTCGGAGAGAAGACCGCTGACGAGAACTCGCCACTGGTGATGATAGAATACTCCTCACCAAACACCAACAAGCCATTGCACCTCGGACATGTGCGCAACAACCTCCTTGGTTGGAGCCTTGCCAAGATTATGGAGGCCAACGGCAATAAGGTTGTGAAGACAAACATCGTCAACGACCGCGGTATTCACATCTGCAAGTCGATGCTCGCATGGCTGAAATGGGGCAACGGAGAGACTCCAGAGACATCAGGCAAGAAGGGCGACCACCTGATAGGCGACTACTACGTGGCCTTCGACAAGCACTACCGCGAGGAGATAGCCCAGCTCAAGGCACAGTACATGGCAGAGGGCATGGATGACGAAGCCGCCACAGAGAAGGCCAAGGCTGAGGCTCCGCTTATCAAGGAAGCTCATGAGATGCTTGTGAAATGGGAACACAACGACCCGGAGGTACGTGCCCTTTGGCAAAAGATGAACAACTGGGTATATGCCGGTTTCGACGAGACATACAAGACTCTGGGCGTGAGCTTCGACAAGATTTACTACGAGTCAGACACATATCTTGAGGGTAAGGCCAAGGTAGAGGAAGGTCTCAGCAAGGGCCTCTTCTTCCGCAAGGACGACAACAGCGTATGGGCAGACCTCACCGACGAGGGACTTGACCAGAAGCTGCTTCTGCGCTCCGATGGCACCAGCGTATATATGACTCAGGACATCGGTACCGCCAACATGCGTTTCCGTGACTTCCCTATCGACAAGATGATATACGTTGTAGGCAACGAGCAGAACTACCACTTCCAGGTACTGTCGATACTGCTCGACCGCCTCGGCTTCAAGTGGGGCAAGGAGCTGGTACACTTCTCCTATGGAATGGTAGAGTTGCCAAACGGTAAGATGAAGAGCCGCGAGGGAACGGTTGTTGATGCTGACGACCTCGTAGCGACAATGATCGAGGACGCACGCAAGACATCCGATGAGCTGGGTAAGTTCGACGACATGACTGAGGAGGAAAAGCAGGAGATAGCACGAGTGGTTGGCCTGGGAGCACTCAAGTACTTCATCCTCAAGGTAGACGCGCGCAAGAACATGCTCTTCAACCCAGAGGAGTCTATCGACTTCAACGGAAACACCGGCCCATTCATACAGTACACCTACGCCCGCATCCGCTCCATCATGCGCAAGGCCGAGGCTCAGGGCATCACCATCCCGGCAGCACTCGCAGACGATGCTCCTCTAAACGAGAAGGAGACTGACCTCATACAGAAGCTCAACGACTTCGGAGCTGCCGTTGCTCAGGCTGGCATCGACTACAGCCCGAGTGGCATAGCCAACTACTGCTACGAGCTGACCAAGCAGTTCAACCAGTTCTACCACGACTACAGCATCCTCAATGCGGAGGACGACACACAGAAGACCGTCCGTCTTGTTCTTGCCGCCAATGTTGCCAAAGTAATCAAGAACGGTATGGAGCTGCTCGGCATAGAGGTGCCCGAGAGAATGTAATCTGCCAGACAATGAACAAGGATGGAAAAACTTATTAATCCACCAGACTATAGGCACGACACCATACTACCTCTGCACATGGAGGTCAATGCCAACGCGTGGGCTGTAGATGCCGCGTGCAGCGGCAATCCCGGCCCGATGGAATACAGGGCTATTGACTTGCAGACTGGAGCGGAGGTATTCCACTTTGGTCCCATGCACGGCACCAACAACATCGGTGAGTTCCTTGCCATTGTTCACGCACTGGCACTGATGGAGCAAAGGGGCATCAAGGACAAGGTCATATACAGCGACTCCTACAACGCCATGCTCTGGGTGAGAAACAGAAAGTGCAAGACTAAACTGGAACGCACGCCTCAGACAGAACAGCTCTACAACATAGTGGCAAGGGCAGAGAAATGGCTGCTCACCCACAGGGTGACAACACCGATAATAAAATGGGAGACAAAGCGTTGGGGAGAGGTGCCCGCCGACTTTGGCAGAAAATAGCAGACAGCAGGAACAGAACACCAATTCTGTCCCTGCTGTTTTTCTATCCTCAAACTTCAGTTATCAAAAAAAAACAGAAAAAACTTGCTGGTTTAAAACAATTTAACTACTTTTGCACAAGCGAAACAAATTCACCACAACACTCAAGGCAGATAACAATGAAACGACATGCCGAAACTGCCGATAAACACACATTATTCAGCAATTTTTGAAAACTATTACATGCATTTCCATTAATAATCATTATTAGAATGAAAACGAAAATTACTCTCACGTTAGTAGCACTGCTATGCTGCTTCAACATCAACGTAAATGCTCAGGACGAGTATAGTTATGACGAGTCTTCTGAATTCAAATTTGGCATCTGTAAGCACGTGTCTGTAGGCGCAAGCTTGTCAACGCTTGGTGTGGGCTTCGAGGTGGCCACCGATATCACAAAGTTTTTTGCCCTGCGTGCCGGCGTGAATTTCATGCCTGCATTTAACCTCAAAGGCGACTTGGATGTAGACATTGATAATGTTGGAGGTAACCTTACGGAAACAACCGTTCAGGCAGAAGGCTCATTCAAGCGCACTACCGGCGAGCTTCTTATAGACTTCTACCCTCTCGGTGGCACACTGTTCCTGACAGGCGGTTTCTCCTTTGGCGGAGGACAGATTCTTAAGGTGAAGGCTCACTCCGACGAATTGGCTAACAGCAATAATGCCAGCATTATCATCGACAAGTACAATCTGCCAGTTGATGAGAACGGTGATGCCAATGGCGAGATTAGAGTAAAGAACTTCCGTCCCTATCTTGGCATAGGCTTAGGTGGCCGTGCAGTGCCCAAAGGACGTCTTTCCTTCAGAACAGAGCTTGGCGTGCAATTCCATGGTAAACCGAAGGTGACAGCAGGTGGGCAAGACCTTGTGGAAATGGCCAGAGAAGCTGGCGACGACGACATTTCCAAAGTTGTAGACAAGCTGGTTATATACCCCGTAATTAAGCTCAGACTGTGCGGAAGAATATTCTAAAAGGCAGATAAAGTCTTAGAATCTTTGTAGAAGTGAAAGGAATATCCATTTACAATCACAAACATAACTATTCAAACCAATGACAAGGACACGACTCATAGCCCTGATACTAACACTTTTCTTGGTCTCCAACAGTGTATATGCACAGTCCAAGAAGAAACGTTCAACAAAGAAGCCTGCAAAGACAGTAGTGGTAGAAACTCCTGTTGAGCCTGAAATACCTGTTCTGCCCGTTGACACGGCAGTAGTTGACTCAGTACAAGCCGACACCGTGGTCATAGAGGTACCAAAGGACCGTACCGACACCATATACTATGACAAGACCTGGCGCGTGATATCAAACAAGACATTCGCCACCTACTACAGATATGCCCTATACCCCGCTGACAGTCTGGCACCTAAGTATTTCAAGACCTTCTATCTGAACGGCGAGTTGCAGGGCGAAGGCAACTTCATAGAGCTTGGTGACAGGAACGACGCCAACAGCATCTTCGATGGCGAGATAGACTACTACTATCCCGGTGGAGCCCTGAAACGCCGCATGTTCTACAGCAATAGCAAGTCCAACGGAGAATGCACTGACTACTACGAGAACGGTAATATCAAGGAGCACATCAGCATTATTGATGGCAAGAAGCATGGCATAAACTCGTCATTCACCGAGGATGGTATCGTATGCCGTCTGCAGGAATACGATAATGACAAGCCATCTGCATTCTACGTCATTGTTGACAAGGACGGAAACTACTCCAAGTATGATGCCGCTACAGAGCAGCCATTGCTTGAGGAGCCGAATGTCGACGAGAGACAGACGGAATACAAGAATGGTGTGGCATGGCCATACTATAACAAGAACGGACTAATCCTCGGTGTTAGCAACTCAAATGTACGCGACAACATCGGAAACTTCCGCGAGATAAGAGTATTCCTGGTCAACAAGAGTATGATTAATGTAGAGATAGACCCAAAGAATGTCACTGTATACTCTGTCAAGAAGGACAAGCGCACCAATTTTGAGCTTATGGAGGCCGACGAGTATGATGAAAAGGTCTACAAGAAGCAGGTGAAGAACAAGAAGCGCTCGCTCAAGAAGAAAGCTGTCGTTACCATAGAGCGTGAGGACAACGTGAGCGAGAACCTCGGAGCATCAGTCTTCGATGCCGGAACCTCCAACACGCTGAAGGCATTCCAGGAACGCATCATCTCTCTGAAGACCCTCGTCAATACAAACAGGATGAAATATGCCGAGCGAGAGCACGATGACCTCGGCTATCTGGAGCGTACAACCGTTCACCCGGGCGAAATGGTGGCAGGCTTCCTGCTGACCGATGACAAGAAGGTTGACGACCTCTTCGTAGAAGTTACCATCGGTGGCATCAAGTATGTTTACGAATGGAAAACTGAGAAGAAGTAAGAAGGACTGAGGTCGAAGGACTGAGGTCAAAGGACTGAGGACTAAGGTCTAAGGACTAAGGTCTAAGGACTAAGGTCTAAGGACTGAGGACTGAGGACTGAGGGTTAAGGTTGTGACATGATAATTTATTAGAGTGTACAGTTTGATGTGCAAAAATTGAATGTCCTAATTCTGAAGTTCATGACGGTAATTATCGCGCTGTAAGCGCAGAAGCACATAGCCCAGGGTAGAGCGTAGCGACACCCTGGGTTATTTCATGTAGGTGATGGTCGCGCTGTAAGCGCAAAAGCGCATAGCCCAGGGTAGAGCGTAGCGACACCCTGGGTTATTTAATGTAGGTGATGGTCGCGCTGTAAGCGCAAAAGCGTAGATAACAGCAGGACATATAACGCTTTTGCCCTTTCAGGGCGCATTGATTAGATTCCTCTAATACCCAGGGTGCCGCTACGCTCTACCCTGGGCTGTGCGCAGGTTGCCCTTTGCCTTTCCTTTCAGCCGGCGACCTTTGGTTCAGGGCGTTGTGCTACTGATTTTTGTACAACAAACTGGACACCCTAATAATTTATCCCTATGGCTATCTAGCTCCCCTCCCTTTTGGGGAGGGGCTGGGGGTGAGGCTTTACAGTCCGCAGGGCAATGTTAGCAGCTGATACATGAGCGTCTTGGCCATGCGCTCATGTCCCTTGTCGTTAGGGTGCAGGCGGTCGGTATCAGCATTGTTGAAATACTGTGCGTGTGCGTCAATCATAGGGAACAGTCCCGATGTGGCGTTGAGGTCCAGTACAGGTACTGCCCACACATTGGCAGCCTCTTTCACGGCATCTATATAGCTGTCGAGATACTCACCGCAACGGTTCACGTAGTCTTCCGTACACTGCCAGTTTTTCTCGTTGGCATAGAAGCCTGCGCGGTGAATGGGTGTGAGCAGCACTATCTGCTTGGTAGGGTACATTCGCTTCAGCGAGTCGAGAGCTATATTTATGCGGCCCTTGTAGGTGCCCTTATTCATCGACGGATGGCGGCGCATCCTCTGCTCGGTTCTCTTGGCATACCTGTGGCCATACTCCACATTCTCCAGCCGTTCCTCATACCATTGTCCTATTGGCACGGCATTATTGTAGTCGTTGGTGCCCATGAATATCAGTATGGCATCGAAGTCGTCACCATGCTCTTCCTTCAGTTTGTTTGCCTGGCGTGGAATGTCGTCCCATTGTCTTCCGCTGACGGCATACACAAATGGTTTTATGCCGAGCCATTGCTCCAGTAAGTTCCAGTATTTGTTTCCCGCAGCCTTATTGTTCGGGTCGGTGATGGAGTCGCCGAAATATGCCACGCGCTTTCCCTGCCACGGATGCGTGAACGTGGTTTGCGTCTTGTCGTTCTTCTTCTGTGTCTTGGCCTGAGCCGATACTGTGGGAGCAGCAGCCAGCATACCTATTATTATATAGGTGGCAGCAGTGTGGAAAAAGTTTCTTGTAGCCATCATCTTTCTTGTTTGATGTTTAGTAGTCTGTAAGTAGATGAAAATGATGTTAGGATAGTGTGAATAAGGCTTGTATGCGTGGTCTCACCGAGAATCGAACTCGGATCTAATCTTTAGGAGAGACTTGTTCTATCCATTGAACTATGAGACCCCAACAATAAAGCGGTTGCGAAATTAATCATTTTTTACGAGATGACAAAGAAAAAAGGCAAAAAGTTACACGAACACGCTATTTTCGCCTTTTCCTTGCCTTCTGTTTTGTGTATTATCGGTGGTATATCCGTATTTATAATAGTTACCACCTAGACTAAATTATATAACACTGATGAAACCCACCATACGGCAAACATTATGAGAGCATTTATTACATTAGCATTCGCAGCTCTGCCGTTCTCAGCTGTACAGGCTGACGACGGCCTTGAGAAGTACCTGGAACCATACATGCAGTTAGTGGCCGAGAACCCTTGCTGGCTCTCGTCACGCCTTCAGATGTACTGGTCGACTAATGCCACCGACGTATTCATCATGGGTGAGAGTTTCGACCATCCTGGCGGCGAGCGGGCACCACACCCTACCGTGAAGTTCAACGGCACACGAAGCAATGCATCGCAGTATAACAGGCCCAAGCTTGAGAATATCATCCCATACGACGATACTCCGCAGGGTGAGGTAACGTTCATTAGCCGCGCAACGGGAGTGATGGAGAGAACGCATCCGTCAAAAACCGGATGCAACATCGACGGAGTAAACAGGCAGATACTCGGACTGGCGTCTGATGCGGCAAGAGCGTATGTGCAAACGGGAAAGAAGGAGTATGCCGACATGGCGCGTGGGGTTTTCGACGTGTTTATGAGGGGCATCTACTACCGCAACGCACCCACCGACCTCAACCATGGTCATCAGCAGACCCTTGTGGGCATGTGTACTTTCGAGGTCATTCACGAGGATGCGCTGGTGAAGTGCTGCGAGATATACAAGAACCTGAAGTCCGCACTGCACGAGGACAGCTGCGCGCTCTATGATGCTGCACTGAAGAAATGGGCCGACCTGGAGATTGCCAACGGTGTGCCGCACAACAACTGGAACATGTTCCAGGCAGAGTACATCACAGACATCGCCCTGGTGCTTAAGGACAATAGCTCATACAGCGACGGCAAGGGACGGCAATACTACCTTGACAAGGTTATGAACGCCACGGACATAAGGCAATGGGGCATGCGCAAGCTCTGCGACTTCGGCTTCGATGCCGATGCCCACATATGGTACGAGTCTCCGGGCTACAGCACTACCGTGATGGCCGACCTTGGCAAGTTCGCCAACAAGCTACACCTGGAGGCCGGCATCGACATGTTTGCCGAGATACCCGAGATAGCACGCTCCATAAAGAACCTACCGCAGTATCTCATGCCCAACCGCATGATATGCGGCTTCGGCGACACACATCCCAACTACCTGAACACAAAGGGTATGGAACAGCTTCTTGCCTATAGCAAGCGACGTTCCGACAATGCCACTCAGGATGAGACTGCAAGGCTGATGGAGGCCGTGGGCAAGGATGCTCCGGCAGAAACCGTCGAGCGGTATGTGTCACCGAACTTCTATTCCGAAAAGGTGTCATGGCTCATACAGCGCAGCGGCATGGACAGCCGTCACGACCTGGCAATATCGCTCAACGGAAGCATGGGAAACCACATGCATGCCAACGGCATCTCGATGGAGCTGTACGGCAAGGGATATGTGCTCGGTCCTGACGCGGGCATCGGACGCAGTCTGTATAGCGGACTGGACTACCAGGAATACTACAGCCAGTTCCCTGCACACAACACCGTGTGCGTAGACGGAATATCCAGCTACCCGGTGATGATGTCGAGCCATGCCTTCAAGCTCATAGACCGCTTCCCGGCCGACAACTCCCTCACCCTCGCCAGCAGCAAGGGAGACACGCACTCGACGGTGGAGTTCCTGGAACCGGAGACCAACAGCAGGCAAGTGCGTACCAACGGCCTCGTGAAGACAAGCAGCAAGGGTGGCTACTACATAGACATCTTCCGCAGCAGGAGAAATGAGGGCGGAGACAAGTTCCACGACTATTTCTACCACAACCTCGGACAGCAGATGACGCTCACGGCTGACAGCGGCGAGGACATCGGCCTTCAGCCTACCGACGAGCTGGCCTTTGCAGGGGGACACCTGTATGCCTACTCATATATATATAATAAGGTGGGAACGGAGACCGACAAGAACCTGAAGACCACGTTCACCATCAACATGCCCGACGGCAACGACATACACATGACAATGTGGATGAAGGGTGAGAGTGGACGCGAGATATTCAAGGCATTGTCGCCCGTAAACCTCGAATATGAGCGTATGCCAAACCAGCCATACAAGATAGATGAACAACCGGTTCTGACCTTCGTGGCACGGCAGCACGGCGAGGCATGGACAAAGCCGTTCGTAGCCGTCTACGAGCCATCGGCCAATGACGAGCCGTCGGAGATAGAGTCTGTAAGCTACTTTCAGCCAAAGAGCAAGGACCCTGACGCCATAGGTATATGCGTACGGCTGAAGAGCGGAGCCACGCACTACATATTCTCAAGTGCCAACGGCAGCGAGATGAGATATGAGGGCATGAGGGCCAAGGGATGGCTGCAAGTGATAAAAAAAATAAAAAAAACAGCTGCCTGTTAGGTACTTTTCGCATAACTAACGTATTTATCAGCAATAAGAGTATAGTTTTATGATATTTAGGTTAATTAGTACAGTTAGTATTATTTTGGTCATGTCCACAAACTGGACTGTAAGCGCAAAGGAAGAGTTCTCTGTTGATAGAGAGCTCTCCTATTGCCGCTCGCAAGTGAAAAGAGCTCTTAAGGAACTTCGGCCATACAACTTCAACATGCAGCCACGCAACATACTGCAGGGAGACAAGCAGAAAGGGTGGAACCTGCGCGAGGCAAAGGCAGAGGAATGGTGCTCGGGCTTCTGGCCGGGAATATTGTGGATGACGTACAGCATCGACAAAGACCCGGAGATACTGAAGGCCGCCAAGGGATATACGCAGTCTCTACGCGACCTAGCATACCGTCCCGCCTACGACCACGACTTGGGCTTTCTGATGTTCTGCTCCTACGGCAAGGGCTACGAGGTTACCCACGATGCCACCTACCGCGACATCATCAATGCCACCTCTGATACGCTGGCCACGCTGTTCAATCCCCTCGTAGGCACTATCCTCAGCTGGCCCCGTGAGGTGGAGCCAAACAACTGGCCTCACAACACCATCATGGACAACATGATAAATCTCGACATGATGTTCTGGTCGGCTGCCAATGGTGGCAACAGACTGCTCTACGACATGGCCGTGACACATGCCAAGACTACCATGCTCAACCATTTCCGTCCCGACGGCTCGTGCTATCACGTTGCCGTCTACGACACTCTCTCGGGCAACTTCATCAAGGGGGTCACCCATCAGGGATATGCCGACTGGTCGATGTGGGCACGCGGACAGAGCTGGGCCATATATGGCTACACCATGGTGTACCGCTGGACACGCATGCCCGTATTTCTCGACTTTGCCAGGAAGGTTACTGACGTATACCTGCGCAGGCTTCACGACACCAGCGACGACATGGTACCAAAATGGGATATGGACGACCCTCGGGGCAAGGATGCTCCCAAGGACGCCTCTGCCGCCTGCGTTGTTGCCTCTGCCCTGCTTGAGCTGTCGGAATATGTCGGAGGCACTCAGGGTGAATACTACCGCCAGCAGGCCATCAGCATGCTGGAATGTCTCAGCACGGACAAATACCAGAGCCGCGACCGAAATGTGGCATTCCTCATGCACAGTACGGGACACCATCCTGCCGGCTCAGAGATAGACGCAAGCATCATCTATGCCGACTACTATTACCTTGAGGCTCTACTGAGACTGGCAAGGAAGTAGACGCTCAAAAATAGCAAAGGCAATTATTTCTCCCCAGCCATACCATAATAAGAGGATGGTTGGGGAGTTTTTTTTGTTTTTTGGGCTGTTTTAATGATAATTCCCCGCATTTTGACGATTTGTATCCTTGCTATATCGAATTAAATTGCTATCTTTGCAACCGAAGCCTTGCCAATATTTGCTACTATATCAATTTTAAATATCAATATTACTAATTAACTTATCAAAAGCATGAAAAAAGTACTACTAATGTCTCTTGCGATGTTTTTAGGCGTTAGTGCCTACGCGCAAGAAGAAGATGTAACGCATCTTATTAAAAATGCTGGTTTTGATAGCGGTTTAACATTTACCGATGAAGGAAAACCAGTCAACGAGACCACAGCTACCGGTGCTACTTCTGAACGTTCACGTTTCGTCAAGTCTACCGACGGCAGTATCTATGCTGTTCAGACCGACGGCAAGGGAAGCAACATCATAGGTGCCCCATCATGGTATGGCTTCCTCGGCAATATAGAAGGATGGGAAGTACCAGCAGAATATGCAACGGAAACTCCTGAGTGGAAGTATTTCGGTGCTCTGCCCTATTCATTAAAGACAGACTATCTCGCTATCGGTGACGGTCATCCAGCAGGTGCCATCAATGCTCCTGAATCAAAGCCAGAGGGAAATGACACTGACGACAACACAGGTTTCCTCTATCTGCGTGCAGGATGGGGAGGTGCATGTGCATACAAGCAGGTAGTAAACCTGCCTTGCGCACAGTATCGTCTTGAGTATTGGACTATCAACACCAATGCCAACTCTACCGCCGAGGCTACCAACCTCTCAGAGGTTGTTTGCCGCAAGGATGTTTTCAAAGATACAGAGGGCTTGTCTTCTACAACATGGACAAAGCACGAGATTGAGTTCACGCCCGTTGACGAGTTCTCTATCCAGTTCGGCTACAAGTCTGCCGGCTCCAACTCCAACTCCAATCCTTGGCTTATCATCGACGGTATCAAGCTGTATAAGATTGGTGAGGCTACAGAGGAGGAAATCATTGCGTCTGACCTCAGTAGTCTTGAGGCAGAAATGTACGAGCTGATGGAAAGCGCTGGTGAGTATGGAGGCTTAACAGAGGAAATCAACGACGCCGTCATTGAGATTGACGATTGTATTGCCAGTGGTGACCTTGCTACCATGAAGGCAGGTTATGAGAAATATAATGCCTTGAAGGAACAGATTGCTGCTGTTGTGGAGTCACTCCCTGCAACAATTGCCTTCTACAAGAAGGCTGAGGAAGCTCTCACCTTGGATTATCCTGGCGCAAGCGCTCTGCAAGAGGTTCTTGCCAAGTGGGATGATGTTATCAACAGCGGTTACTCTGCCGCTATAGCAGCATACGCAGAGGAACTGAACCAGGCCTACCGCAATTACATGTTCAGCCAGGTGGCTTCTGAGGCCAGTCCTGCTGACTATACATTCCTTATTGCCAACCCATTGTTCGTTACCGCAGGCAACGAGCCAACTATCGACGGCAGCACCTTCACATATCCTAACCAGGATACATACACACTGGGTTCTGCACCTGCTGACGCTACTTCTGAGGGTTGGTACAAGGCTGGTACAAATACCGACGGCGACCAGCGTCTGAACTATGCTCAGAACCGTATATGCTGGAACGCATGGGGAAATAACGCTGACGGAAAGACTCTTGCTGTTGCCACAGACCTTGAGAACCTGCCTAACGGTTACTATAAGGTTGCTGGCGACCTCATCACACAGGCAGGCTTCGTTACCGACCAGCACGTATTCGGCACAAGCGCATTGCAGTCTGCCAACTCTGCACCTCTGACAGATGGTCTGTGGAGCGACGATGGCTATGGCACTTGGACAACACTCACCACAGAGAAGGTTCTCGTACACGACGGTAAGCTCACCATCGGTGCTTCCGGCACAATGGCCAACGCTAACCAGTCTGGCTGGTTCTGCGCAACCAACTTCAAGCTCTACTTCGTAGGCAAGGCTACCGACCAGGAGATTGCCGACGCTCTTGCCGCTAAGGCTGCTCACGCTCAGGAGCTTGCTGCCGCCATGCACTTCGCTGCTGACAAGGCTCAGGTTCTCGACAGCATCAGCGCATACACTGCTTCCGGCGACGTTGCCATACTGAATGGCGGTATCGCTCTTGCAGAGACTTCTGAGGCTAAGTACGAGGAGGTTAATGCCGAGGGCAAGACCATTCCTACCGTTGCCCAGGGTCTGACAGACAACATCTACGGCGAGGCTACCGAGTTTGTTAAGTACGCTTACGACGCTGTTCAGGCTTACTTCGCTTCTGCCGAGGCTACATATACCGCAGTAGACGCCATATTAGCTCAGCTCAAGGCTTATGTTAATAATTACGCTCCTGTATACAACTCTGCGTACGAGACTTACACAACCCTGACTTCTTCTTCTGCCAAGGCTGCCCTTGAGGCAACATTCGCAAACCACAAGGCTCTGCTCACAGCTAAGCTCGAGACCGAGGCCACTGTAGCAAGCGCTGTTAGCGAACTGACAGCAGCCGTTGCCACAGCACAGGCTCAGGAGAAGTACGAGAACAATCCAAACGCTTCCGACTACACTGCCTTCATCATCAACGCTCAGTCTGCATCTACCGATGGCTGGACTGTTGTCAAGGGCGAAGGTGACGGTCCTGTAAAGAAAGGTCAGTACTTCACAGGTGATGATTCACGCACTTACTTCGACACATGGAACGGTACAGCAGGCAAGAACAACTTCTACATGGAGCAGGTAATCGAAGGTCTGCCTAACGGTACATATACTCTCGGTGCCAACGTACGTACATCTGGTCTGGGTGCTTGTCTCTTCGGTGCTGTAGGCACAGAGGCTGCTGACACCACATGGATGGAGATTCCTTTGCAGACTTACACTTACCAGGATCCTTCTTCAGGTGATTATGTTACAGAGAATGCTACCGACAAGTGGGGACAGATATGGCTGGATGCACAGAAGGCGCTTGAGAGTGACCCACAGAACGCTTATCTCGCTTCTATCACCGGTGCAAACGTCGGTAACGGTTATGGATGGATGCACCTTGATATTCCAAACATCGAAGTTGTTGACCACACTCTCACCATCGGTCTGACATCTGACTCTACCAAGACAGGCAAGCCCACTACTGTTACATGGTACTCAGCTACCGACTTCACCCTCACCCTGACCAAGCTTGGCAACAACGAGGGTTGGAACGGTCCTATCACTGGTATCACAGAGATTAAGAACGAGGCCCTCAAGGCTGACGCCATCTACAACATCAACGGACAGCGCGTTGCCAACACTGGCAGCAAGGGTCTGTACATCGTTGTACGCAACGGCAAGGCCGTAAAGGTTGCTACAAAGTAAATACTGCCATCCCGTAACGGGACAACAGATATGACTATAGGAACTCTCTTCCCCCAGCTTGTGGGGAAGAGAGTTTTTTTTAGCTTTTCACTTGCCTATTTGGGCAACAAGTAGTATATTTGCAAAATAAAACCAACAATACTGTCGGCAAATCTGGCAAGTATTATCAACTATTCCAATATATACTGACTAAACTTACATACTGATGAAACAAATACTGTTACTGGCCTCTTTGGCTTTTCCAGCCTGCATGACGGCACAAACCGATGTTACTACTGACTATGTGAAGAATGCATCCTTCGAGGCTGATGACATCAGCACTCTCAGCGCAGTGAACAACTCCGCCGACGGTCTCCGTGGCTACACTCTGGCATCGCCCGCCAGCTGGACTGTCAGCGGTACCGGCGTGACCCAGCTGCTTGTCACCGCTGACTGCTACACGGACAACAACTTCGGAAAGGTTACCACCCTTGCCGACGGCACACAGGCTTACTACCTGCGTATGGGCTGGTCTACCGGCTCCACCACTCTGCAGCAGACACTTGGCGAGCTGCCCAAAGGCAAGTACAAACTCTATGCCGACGTGCGCTCTGCCTATGCCAACTCCGCAACGTCCTCGTTCAAGCTCTTTGCCGGCGATGCCAACATCTCCGCAGCTTTCGACCAGGGTGCCACATCGTATTTCACCACAGCAAAGTGGAACACCCATGAGCTGACATTCGAGCAGGAAGTGGATGGCGACGTAAATATCGGCGTAACAGTTGACTGGCTATCCGGAGGCAGCTGCATCATGGTCGACAACATAAGGCTCGTACGCATGCCCGATGACTATGTTGAGCCAGGAGACCCAACGGAAGACGAGATACAGAGCGTCACCGAGGGCATCATCAATGGTGACTTCGTAGACGAGGCTACCATGCAGGGCGACCTGCTGCAGATGCTCGCCAACTTCGCCACATATCTAAAGAACGACTTCCAGCAGGCACAGGCACCAAACAGTGTCGGCGAGGTGTGCGGATGCTTCAAGAGCAACTCCACCATGCAGAACAACGAGGACGGCGTGCGCTCCAATGCCGACCTGTCGATGATATGCGCCTTCCTCGCCAAGTATGGCAAGGACAAGGTGACGCTGCCTGCCAACGTCACATGGGATGACATCGAGGATATGGCCATGAAGTCGCTCGTCTTCGCTTATTCCACCCATAAGGCCAACAAGCTGAAGGTGTGCTCGGGAAACAACTACTGGGGCTCTACCTCTACCTCTGACCACGTTTGGGAAAGCTCGCTGTGGGCAATGTCTGTTGCCTACTCCGCCTTCTTCCAGTGGGACAAGCTCAGCGACGCACAGAAGGGCTATGTCAAGTCACTGCTCAAGGCAGAGTGCAACTACGAGCTCTACCGCTCCATTCCTACAGGCTATGCCGGCGACACCAAGGCAGAGGAGAACGGATGGGAGGCTGACGTGCTTGCCGCCACACTTGGACTCTTCCCCGATGACGAGCTTGCACCAAAGTGGTTCGCACGCCTTCGTGAGTTTGCCATCAACAGCTACTCCCACAATGACGATGCCAACAACAACACCGTCATCGACCCCGACTACGACAACACAACAGTGGCTCAGCTCTACAAGGGACAGAACCTGTACGATGACTATACCCTACAGAACCACAGCTACTTCCATACATCTTATCAGAACGTGGTCATTCAGGAGCTTGGCGAGGCCGCGCTCGCACTGAAGCTCTTCCAGACTGCTCTCTACGGAGAAGAGAAATGGAAGACCAACGCACTGATGCACAACAACGACAAGGTGCAGAAGGAGGTGCTCAACTGGCTTGCGCTGGCCGACGGTGAGCTGGCCATGCCTAACGGCAACGACTGGAGCCTCTTCCTCTACGACCAGATTACCTCTTACTCTACCAATGCCTGCTTCCTGCGCGATGCTGACGCACTGATGCTTGAGAACCTGGCATACAAGATGATTAAGGCACGACAGACTACCACGGAGGATGGCTCGTGGCTGCTGCGCTCTGATATCGGAGCACGCCGCATGGGTGTCGAGGCTCACCGTGTCATGATGTCCTACCTCATGCACCTCGTTGCCTCTACCGCCGACATGCAGCCTACCGACTTCGAGACATTCCGCGCAAGACACTCCGAGGCCAAGCACATCAAGGAACAGAACATCGTGAGGGCATACACCAAGGACCGCTTCACAACCTTCTCATGGGCACCGGGCATCAGCAGCTACACTGGCTACATTGCCGCCAACTCTGTTGACAAGAACAAGATTGTCGTGCCGTTCAAGCAGAACAACACCGGAAACTTCCTCGGCTTCTATACCGTCAGCGGCAAAGGCACCAACGCTACTCCCGTTGTCAACGGCATCTACCAGTTCGATGGCGACGCATGGGTGATGAATGGTGAGCTGAATACCAACGACGCCACTCTCAACAACCGCTTCGTCATCTACTCCACTCCAGGCAACGCTGTAATCTATCTCGACAACGTGACGGCTCTCGCAGACGGTACCATAACAAAGGAGCAGGGCGGACTGACTGCCATATCGGTAGACGAGCTGACAAAGACACAGCGCACTCTCTACTATGAAGATACTCATAAGCTTTCGGATGGCTCGCAGCTGCTGACCTTCACCTCTCCATGGGTGAATATCGACAACGCACTCGGCATCGTGGCACACAATGGCGACAAGGGCATGGCATTCGGTGACAAGGCTAACAACAACTCCGTGATGACGGCCAAGCTCTATCCTGCCTACTCCACATCAAGCAGGGCGTTCACAGCTGGCTCTACCGTAGACCGCCGCAACATCGTCTACTACAGCAACATCAGCGCAGACGAGACCAAGCGCATGAGCGACGAGATGATTACTCTCACCGACAAGCTGCCGCAGGGATGGAACGGAACTATCGCCGCTGACCCTGACGGCACACGCTATACCATCATCTCAAACTTCAACAGCGACGAGAAGGCTACCTTCGAGCTGCCTACGACTGTTCTCGGATATCCTGTCCTCAGCGTACCGACGACATTTGGAAAGGTGACTGTGGCAATAGAGCAGAACAACTCTTCGGCAAGTGTGTCAAGGATATTCGTTGACGACCCATCACTGACAACGGTTCTCGACAAGGACGATGCCAACGTGGCATACCTTCAGGCAACAGCCGACTGCGACTGCGAGTACACCGTAAGGGCTATCACCGAGAAGGGCATCGTGGAGAAGACTTTCAAGACTACTGGTTGTGTAAAAGTAACTATCAGCGGAGGCGACCTTCTGGTGGAAGGGAGCACGTTTCCCGTTGATAATGAAGAAAATCTCACGGAAGGATATACGGATATTACGGAAGACAAGGTGCAGAACCCAAGCTTCGAGGAAGACGAGACCTACGGACAAGTAAGTTCCAACATCACCGCAAGCGGTGTCACATACGCCACATGCTACACCAACAGCGTATCGGCCTCTAATGCCAAGTGGCCTAACGTGCTGCCTGTGGCAGGATGGACTCCCGGCTCTACCCTCTCTGGAGGCAGCAACTATTGCCGCATGTACTCCATGCCCTATAGCTCGACGATGTTCTGCGTAAGCCCGAGCAGCGTGGGAAACTATGCCGCAAAGACGTCACACATGATTGCTGACGACAACTGTGGAGCCCGCACGCTCACCGTCCTCAACTCCTGGGACATGGGCAACAACGCCATCACTCAGTCTGTATCGCTTCCTGCCGGCACCTACCGCCTGCTATTGGACATGAAGTACGAGTGTGCCAACGAGACGTCCAATGACGGCAAGAAGGTGACAACGGCTAATAACACCAATACCTCGCTTACCGGCGTGGCATACAACGGTATCACCGACTACCGCTACCCGTCAGCACGCAGCCAGTGGGAGGTAATGGTCTACGACTTCACGCTCGACAGCCCTACTGACATCGTGCTTTCTCTTGGCTACGGCTGTTCGGCCAGCCAAGGCGCTGCCAACAACACCTTATTATATATAGACAACTTGCGCCTGTTGCAGAAGACAACAACTGGCATCACTAACGTCAGCAACGATGCCAACGCCAACAAGCTCTACAACCTTGCAGGACAGCAGGTCAGCAACTCCTACAAGGGTGTTGTAGTAAGCAAGGGAAAGAAAGCTATAGTAAAATAAATTTCCTATCTTTGCAAAAACTTAAAATTCTTACTATTAATTATCAACAAATTCCTAAAAGACATGACCCTTAAACTTATCAAATCACTCGTAGTGATGCTTGTGTTGCTCATGCCTGCATCGGCGGTGGCAGCCAAGAAGAAACAGAAACAACAGACGGACCGTGAGTACTGGTGCGAGCAGGCCTACAAGATGGCGCAGCCAGTGCTGGAGAACATGGCAAAGGGCGAGCTGCAGAAGAACATGCAGCTTGAGGTATCGCCCAACTGGGACGGGCGCAGCAAGAAAGTTGCCTACATGGAGTGCTTCGGCAGGCTCATGGCAGGCATCGCACCATGGCTTACCCTGCCTGACGATGACACCGCAGAGGGAGCACAGCGCAAGCAGCTCAGGGAATGGGCATTGGCAAGCTACAAGAATGCCGTTGACCCAGACAATCCCGACTACCTCGCATGGAGAGGACACGGACAGGCACTCGTAGATGCCGCATACGTGGCCGAGAGCTTCCTCAGGGCATACACCACGCTGTGGGAGCCACTCGACGATACTACCAAGAAACGCTACTTCGAGGAGTTCACACAACTGCGACGCGTAGACCCTCCCTACACCAACTGGTTCCTGTTCTCAAGCATCATCGAGAGCTTCCTCGCCAAGGCAGGAACTGAATACGATGAGTTCCGTGTTAACACGGCCTGCCGCAAGACCGAGGAATGGTATGTTGGTGACGGATGGTATGCCGACGGCCCCGTATTCGCCTTCGACTACTATTCCAGCTACGTCTTCCACCCCATGTACCTTGAGACCCTGCAGGCAATGGTTGACGCAAAGGCCAACACACGCCTCGACTACAAGAAATACTACGACCGCGAGCTGAAGAGGGCACAGAAGTTCTCCATCATCCTTGAGCGCTTCATCTCTCCCGAGGGCACTTACCCTGTCTTCGGACGCTCCACACCCTACCGCCTGGCAGCCATGCAGCCATTGGCTCTCATGGCATGGTACCAGAAGTTGCCTGCCGACATCAGCAACGGACAGGTAAGGGCGGCACTGACAAAGGTCATGCACCGCATGTTCGACCAGCAGAACAACTATAACGAGGGCGGCTTCCTCACCATAGGCTTCTGTGGATCACAGAAGAACATTGCCGACTGGTACACCAACAACGGCTCACTCTACATGACCTCCCTCGCATTCATGCCTCTCGGCCTTCCCGCCGACTCTCCTTTCTGGACTGACGAGGCACAGCCATGGACACAGGTAAAGGCATGGGGCGGCCAGCCATTCCCAAAAGACCACCGATGGGCAGACGACATACAGACAAAGGATAAATGGTAATTATTCCTCAAACACCAAAACAATTCCAACAATGAAAAAAACACTTATCATAGCCTTGGCATTCCTCGGTATGCAGTCAGCATCAGCCAAGGACTGGACAGTCACCGAGGTGAAGACCATTATCACGAAGGTCAACGACACATGGCAGCAGAACCATCCAAAGCAGGAACGCTCCTTCTGGGACCCTGCCGTATACCACACGGGAAACATGGAGGCTGCAAAGTACATGAACAACCGCAAATGGTACCAGTATTCATACGACTGGGCTGAGCAGAACCTCTGGCAGGGAGCACGCGAGACCGACAACACCAAGTGGAAATACAAAACCTACGGTGAGGGACATCAGTTCGTTCTCTTCGGCGACTGGCAGATATGCTTCCAGACATACATAGACCTCTACAACTCACCGCTCGCACCAGCCGACAAGGAGTTCATGGTTAAGAGAGCCAAGGAGGTTATGGGCTTCGAGGCATACAGCGATGCTTCCGACTACTGGTGGTGGGCAGACGCCCTGTACATGGTAATGCCTGTGATGACAAAGATGTACAAGCTCACCGGCGACAAGCAGTATCTTACCAAGATGCACGACAACTGGCTATATGCCAACAGCATCATGTACGACAAGAAGACTGGACTATACTTCCGCGACGGCAAATACGTCTTCCCCAAGCACACCACGGCAGCAGGCAAGAAGGACTTCTGGGCACGTGGCGACGGATGGGTAGTGGCAGCTTTCGCAAAGATACTCCAGGACCTGCCAAAGGATGATGCCAACCGCAAGGAGTACATCAAGTACTACAAGAAGATTGTCAAGGGCGTAGCAGCATGCCAGCAGGCAGAAGGCTACTGGACACGCTCCATGATGGACGCGGAGCAGGCACCAGGCAGGGAGACCAGCGGTACGGCTCTCTTCGCATACGGCATACAGTGGGGCATCAACAACGGCATACTGTCGAAGAAATACCAGAAGGTTGTCGACAAGGCATGGGAATACCTTGCCACGATAGCTCTTCAGCCTGACGGAACAGTGGGATACGTACAGCCAATTGGCGAGAAGGCCATCCCAGGACAGGTCGTTAACCAGAAGAGCGTCACCAACTTCGGTACAGGCGCGTTCCTGCTCGCTGCATGCGAGTACGCAAGGCATCTCGAAAAGAAATAATCCTTACCGTAAGGGATATTCTGCTGCTTGCGGACCAAATCTGTGTAATCTGTGTAATCTGTGGACTTATTACTTACCCTCTTTCTTGTCCCACGGATTTCACAGATTTCACAGATTTTGTCTATATACCCCTGTCCTGACAATCCGTGTCATCCGTGGTTATTTTTACTTACCCTCAATTTTGTCCCACAGATTTCACAGATTTCACAGATTTTGTCTGTATGGCCCCTGTCCTGACTATCGCATCCTTTGAGCTTACTACCTCCCCTCTCCCCTTGGAGAGGGGCTGGGGGTGAGGCTTTTCTTCCTCTCCCCTTGGAGAGGGGCTGGGGGTGAGGCTTTTCCCTCTTCCTGACTTTGACACTTGTTCTTGTCCAAAACTGTTAAGTACTGATTTTTAGGCAATTCTGAAAAATAATTTCTCGAAAAGGGTGGCGCATTGTCGAAGTCAGGAAGGGATGGATTGAAATTGTTTTTCTATACTATACCAAAGATTTATTGTCTCAATTAAGAAAGATTAAAAAAAAATGTTATCTTTGCAACGCATAATCGAGACATCTACTAAAACTATTACCAGTAACACATACTATAAAAGTATATATATTAAAACAAACTATAATAATCCTACATTATGACCCATTCTCTTCTACTGCGAACAGTCATCGCACTGCTCACGTCTTTGTCTGTCCTTCAGGCATACTGCCAGGACGACCCGCTCTATTTCACTCATGACTTTGAAGACAAGAGCATCTATCCGTCGAGCCGCTCAGCAACCGAACAGACGTTCAACGCTCCCTACGGTGAATGGATATACGTTAATGCAAGCTCAAGTACCAATTCAAGCTATCTGCGCACTGGCATGGGCACACGAGACCTGCGCATGCCTAAGAACATTGGCAGCTATGTAGTACTGCCCCTGCTCGACCGCGGTGCCAAGGAATTGTCGTTCATGGAGGGACGTGGCGACAGGGGCATCACTGTTTATACTTCCGAAGACGGAGGAAAGACATGGACGCTACATTCAACGGTAGCGACAGACAAAACGTCGTACACCAACCATGTGGCAATCAACAATATCAAGGTGAACCGCATAAAACTCGCTAATGAAGGCACTGCCGATGCAGACGTGGACAATATTCAGGTGTCTATCCTCGCTGCCGGAACGAAAGCTACGATGCGGACGGGCGACGCAACGGACATCACAAAGAACGGCGCAACGGTGGAAGGAGAAATCCTCAATACGGGTGACAAGGATATGGTTGAATGGGGTATTTGCTGGAGCACGGAGAACAATATCCCGAAGACTGCCGACTACAAACAGGTGGCAACAGAGAATCCCTTCCAGATAAAAATAACTGGCATTGAAGCAGGAACCACAGTATATTACAGGGCATACGCCATAACAGGTGCCGGCACGGGATATGGAGAGGTGCGCACCTTCAGCACCAACGATGCCACAATGGCTGTGCTATCTACGACAGAGGCAATACTGAATTCCACATCGACAGACCACAGCACCATGTCTGCTTACTCCGGTGGAACAATAACCGACAACGGAGGGGCGACACCTATATTATATGGTGTTGTGTATGGCACGGATGTTCTCCCAACAACAGAAAAGTCAACGAAGGCTATCGGCAACGGTATCGATGCCGACGGCAACTTCAACGCCGTCATGCGCCTCTTGCCTAACACAACTTACTACTACCGAGCTTTCGCTACGACAAAGGCCGGCACGGCATACGGCGACGAAAGAAGCATCACGACGGGAGATCTTGTCATTCCCGACTTCGACGGACAGATAATCCATTGCGCACCTACAGGAAATGACGAAACAGGAGATGGCTCGGAGGCAGCTCCTTTCTTCTCGCTGCAGAAAGCAGCTGACATGGCTCAAGCTGGCGACACCATATTTATGATGGCGGGAACATACGTATATGACGCACGCATCAACATCCTGCACAACGGAAGAGAAGATGCCTACATCAATGTCTTCGCAAAGGGAGGACGCGCTGTGCTCGACTTCTCCGGCATGCCCTACCACTCACACTCTGACAATCCATATCAGGGCATCAGACTATGCGGCAGCTACTGGCACTTCTACCGCATCGACATAACGAACGCAAGCGACAATGGTATGCTCATCGAAAGGAACAAACCTGATGGAGGTACGGCTCAGGACATCATCAACGCAACTGACCAGGCACACGACAACATCATAGAAGAGTGCAACTTCTATCGCAACGGTGATTCTGGACTACAGATGAAAAACCTCGCCTCAAACAACCGCATCATCAACTGCGACTCTTACCTTAACTGCGACGAAGGGCAGGGTGACGCCGATGGATTCGCTCCGAAGATATCCGTAGGCGACGGCAACTATTTCTATGGATGCCGGGCATGGTGCAACTCCGACGATGGATGGGATGTCTTCTATAAGAAGGACGGTGGCTTCGGTGACAATATGACGGTCATTCTTGAAGAGTGTCTGACGTATAAGAACGGATTCCTCGACGAGAACACCATAGCGCCAAGCGGCAACGGTAACGGATTCAAGATGGGAAGCGACCAGGGGGCAATGAACCTTTACATGAACAGATGTCTTGCTGTCTGCAACAAGTCGAAGGGATTCGACCAAAACCACAATGCAGGCGACATCATCATGAACAACTGCACGGGCATGACGCTGAAGAGCATAAGCGACAAGGCTTACTCATATAGAATCTACGAGTCGATAGCTGACGGACATGTCGTCAGACTCACTAACTGTATCGCCATCAACGACAATGAGGCTACAGACAAAATAGACACAAGCACCGGCCTGCCCAAGGCTGGAGAAGAAGGAAAATACGGACAATATGGACGATTCCAGGTTGACACCTCGCTCAATGGACTGACAACAACGACATGCGAGTTCAGAAAAGCTTCGCCAGACCAATTCATCGACACAGAGAACCATGCCATGCTCATCGCTCCCAGAAATGACGACGGCAGTCTGCCTTATTCCACCTTCGCAAGGATAAAGGACGAGTCGTTCCTCATTGACAAAGGAACACCGGTAGAGGCTACGCTGTACAGAGGCATTGAAGTGGAAGGCATAGCCTACAACGGAACGGCTCCTGACCTCGGAGCATACGAGAAGGAAACTGGAACAACAGGAATAAAAAGCACTGTCGCAACAGAGGAAACCAACAACCTGCGCATAACAACGACAATGGGCGGAAGGGTGATGCTCACCGTATGCAACGCCTCTGGCACACAGCATTTCAAAGCTATCGTATACGACGAGAATGGAAGGCTAACGGCAAACCACGATTTCGTGGGAACAACGACGATGCTGCCTGCAATCACAGGAAAAGGTATCTTCATCATCAGGGTGGAGAACGGAAATGGATGGAAAGCAACAGCTAAGATTGCTGTTCGCTGAAACTGATACACATTTTTCGCATGCGCCACTCAAAACCACCTGATTATTCCACGTGACTCGTTGATTATCATCATACGCTATATGATGGCACAAAAAAGTGATGAAGTCAGGGAATTGCTGGTTCATGCTATATCTCGAGTGACAATATATTGTTGCGTGGTCTATGCATATATA